>OJJV01000451.1_pt1 | contig 28082 bp, 17 predicted proteins | sample 1596391 | NCBI WGS metagenome assembly OJJV01 (sample SAMEA4350164, study PRJEB24818) | metagenome | biome: human; feature: gut; material: faeces | place: Denmark | collected 2013-09
GCCGCAGGATAAACGAAAAAGCCTGACGCAGATTCGCGTCAGGCTTTTTCAGGGCTATGCAGAAAAATACCGCTGCAGATGGGTAACTGCAGCGGCGGCTGGAGCGGGATACGGGAATCGAACCCGCCTATCCTGCTTGGGAAGCAGGTGTTCTACCAATGAACTAATCCCACAGGTACAATTATTATAACACAGCCATACGTCGTTTTCAAGTGAAAAATGCGACATGCCTTGACATTCCGCTGCGGGCAACCTATAATAAACATTCGTGACGTTTGACTTTGTTTGCAGATACTTTTAGGAGTGACGATATGCCGGAAGAAACCCTTCGCGAAAATAAAATGGGCACAATGCCCGAGAACAAGCTGCTGCTGTCGATGGCGGTGCCGATGATGATTTCCATGCTCGTGCAGGCACTGTACAACATCGTGGACAGTATTTTCGTCTCGCGTATCTGCGAGGATGCACTCACGGCGGTGTCGATGGCTTTTCCGTGGCAGAACATCGTTATCGCTATTGCTGTTGGCTTCGGCGTCGGCATCAACGCGCTGCTGTCGCGCGCGTTGGGGCAGAAAAACGCCGAGCGCGTCAATCAGGTCGCGGTCAACGGTCTGCTGCTCGCGGGGCTGAGCTATCTGCTCGTGCTTGTCGCAGGCTTGATCGGCATCCGTGCTTACATGCGCACGCAGACGGATATTGAGACTATCGTCAATTACGGCATCACGTACCTGAACATCTGCATTTTGTGCTCGTTCGGCGTTTTTGTTGAGATCACCTTCGAGCGCTTCCTGCAGGCGACCGGTCGCACGGTCTATTCCATGATCACGCAGCTGACCGGCGCGATCACGAATATTATCCTCGATCCGATCCTGATCTTCGGTCTGCTCGGCTTCCCGAAGCTGGGCATCGCCGGCGCCGCCTGGGCGACGGTGATCGGTCAGTGCGTCGGTGCGGTCGTCGCCGTGATGCTCAACCACTTCAAGAACCCGGAGGTGCATCTGCGCCTGTGGCACATCCGGCCGAACGGCCGTCTCATGGGTGAGATCACGGCCATCAGCATCCCGTCGATCATCATGAGCTGCATCTCATCGCTGACGTGTTTTGTCATGAATATGATCCTCATTGCGTATTCCTCCACGGCGGTCGCCGTGTTCGGCGTCTATTTCAAGCTCCAGAGCTTTGTGTTCATGCCGGTGTTCGGGCTGAATAACGGTATGGTGCCGATCATTGCCTATAACTATGGCGCGCAGAAGCCGGAGCGTATCCATAAGACGATCCGCCTCGGCATGGTCTACGCCGTCGCGATCATGTTGGTCGGTCTGCTCGTATTCCAGCTCATTCCGAAAGAGCTGCTGCTGATGTTTGACGCCTCGGACGCCATGCTGGAGATCGGCGCGCCCGCACTGCGCATCATGAGCCTGGCGTTCGTGTTTGCCGGCATCGGCATCGTGTCCGGCTCGGCGTGTCAGGCGTTTGGCTACAGCGTCTACAGCATGCTTATTTCCATCGCGCGCCAGATCGTGGTGCTCATCCCGGCTGCCTACCTGCTGTCTCTGACCGGCGTGCTGCGCAGCATCTGGTTTGCGTTCCCAATCGCGGAGATCTTCTCACTGATCCTCTCGCTGTTCTTTTTGCGCACAACGCTCAAAAAGACGGGCATGGCGCTGCCAAAGGCAAAGTAAATATTGCTTGCATATAGGGCGGCGCCATCCGGCGCCGCCTGTTTTCGTCTCATTCCGCACGGGCAAAACCGCGCCTGCATAGGATAGTGCGGGCCGAGTGCCCAAATGGAAAAGGAGGAACGACTGTGGACAAATGCAATTTCAAGCAGGGGCCGCTGCCGGAGTGCGCGCCGCTGGCATTGGCGCAGACGCCCGTGCAGTGCGCGAGTGAGCCCGCGTATGACAAGCGCATGGCACTGGCGCGCGGCACGCTGTTTCCGGGTCTGGATCTGCCGTTTATGAACATGGTCAACAAACCCGGCGACCTCAGCACGCCGCTGTGCGAGCTGATGGCAATGGATTTTGTCATCCGGGAGCTGAACCTGTATCTCGACACCCATCCGGACGACCGTGAGGCGTTCGAGACACTGCAAAAGTGCATTCGCCTGAGCGCCGAGGGCCGCAAGCGGTACGTGGAGCAGTATGGCCCCATTTCGCTGCGGGATCTGGAAAGCTCGGACATCTATGACTGGCTCAACGCGCCTTGGCCGTGGCAGCAGGAAGGAGAGGGAAAGTAAGCGATGTTTGTCTATGAAAAGAAACTGGAATACCCGATCCGGATCAAAAATTCCAATCCCGCGCTGGCAAAGTTCATCTGCTCGCAGTACGGCGGGCCGGACGGCGAGCTGGGTGCATCCCTGCGCTACCTCAGTCAGCGCTATGCCATGCCGTACCCGGAGCTGTCGGCCATACTCACCGACATCGGTACGGAAGCGGCGGAAGTGGTCCCTGGGCGCGCAAAGCCTCTGCAAATCGGACAAAAAATTTTAGGCATGGTTCATTTTTTTCGTCAAATGCCAGAAAACTACGAAAAGGGTTGACATCGGCAGAATTCTGCATTACGATTACGCCATAGAAAAAATAGAAGAATGCAGTACCTGATAGAGGTTGCGGATCTGATGAGTACCCCGTGATATACGCCGGCAAGCGGTCGCGGGAGAAAGGCTGCTCCGCCGAAGCGGTTTTGCGATTGCCGTCGTGAGCTTGCTGGGACTGCGCTTAACAGGCGCAGGACTGTCACATACCTCGTATGTGGAGCACTATCAACGGTTTTCTTTGTATGCTTGCAAGAGAGCCTGCGATACCATTTCGGGTCGCAGGCTCTCTGTTTTTTCGAATCACTCTGACAGGAGATGTAGAAAATGCAAGCAAACATCAGAAGAATCGTATCCATCCTCTTGGCCGTCATGTTCTGCGTGGCGTGCTTCACCGGCTGCGGCAGCAGCAACAATGGCGGAAGCGACACGGCCTCTGTCGATGTCCGGAACGCCAAGGCCATCGCCGATCTCAAGGGCGCGAAGATCGCGGCGCAGGCGGGCACGTTCCACGCCGACGCCCTGTCCCAGATCCCGGACGTCCAGTCGAGCACCTATCCGGAGTTCGCCGACCTGCTGACTGCCCTCAAGAGCGGCGCGATTGACGGCTACATCGCCGAGGAGCCGACGGCCCTTTCCGTCTGCGGTTCGAACGATGAACTGACTTACCTGCCGTTCAAGAACAACGACACCGGCTTCACCGCAACGGCGGCGGACGTCGGCATCGCCATCGGCCTGAAGAAGGGCAACGCCCTGCGCGACCAGATCAACACCGTTCTGGCCGAGATCACCGAGGAGCAGAGGTCCCAGCTCATGGAGCAGATCGTGACGCTCGCTTCCGGCGGCACGGTCACGGAGTTCGCCGTCCACTGTGACGCTCCGGCCACCACGACCGGCACCCTGAAGATCGGCATGGAGTGCGCTTACGAGCCGTACAACTGGACCGATACCGACGGCAGCTCCTTCGGTGCTGTGCCCATCAGCAGCGAGGGCCAGCAGGGCCTGTACGCCAACGGCTACGATGTCCAGATCGCGCAGTATGTCGCCAACCGTCTGGGCCTGAAGCTCGAGATCTACGCCATGGAGTGGGATTCCCTGATCCCCGCGGTCAACTCCGGCGCCATTGACGCGATCGTCGCCGGCATGAGCCCGACGGCCGAGCGTGCGCAGGAGATCGACTTCACCGATACCTACTACGAATCCAACCTCGTGGTCATCATCCGCAAGTAAACAAACCGACGCAGGCGGCAGGCACTGTGCGCTCGCACGGCGCCTGCCGCTCGTCTTGACAGAAAAACGGAGTAACTATGAGCTTCTTAAACGATGTCCTGAACATCTTCATCAAGTATTACCCCCAGCTGCTGACCGGCGTCGGCAACACGGTGCTCATCGCGCTGACGAGTACGGTGGCCGGCCTTGCACTTGGTCTGCTGACCGGCGTCGTGCGCACGGCGCCGATGTCCAAGAACCCCATCCTGCGCGCGCTGCACAAGCTGCTCAATGCGATCATTGCAATCTATGTCGAGATCTTCCGCGGAACGCCGATGATGGTGCAGTCGATGGTCATTTACTGGGGCTATGCTTTCGCGACCGGCGGCGACACGCTGCCGCTCATCCCGTCCGGCATCCTCATCGTGTCCATCAACACCGGCGCGTATATGGCCGAGATCGTCCGCGGCGGCATCATTTCCATCGACCGCGGCCAGTTTGAGGGCGCCATGTCCATCGGCATGACGCACGCGCAGACCATGTTCAAGGTCATCATCCCGCAGGTCATGCGCAATATCCTGCCGTCGGTCAGCAATGAGTTTGTCATCAATATCAAGGATACGTCCGTCCTGAACGTCATCGGCGTGACAGAGCTGTACTATTTTGCCGGCATCATCAAGCGTCAGAATTTCCAGACGTTCCAGACGTATTTTGTCATCTGCATCCTGTATTTCATCCTCACGTTCACCATCACGCGCCTGCTGCGCTGGGTCGAGCGGAAGCTGGACGGCAACGAAAACTACACGATCTTCGGTTCGCAGACGGACGTCAATGCCGAGATCCATATCACGAAGGAGGGCTGAGCCGTGGCAGACAATGTGATTGAGCTGGTACATCTGCAAAAGCAGTTCGGCGACCATGCCGTCCTGCGCGACATCAACCTCAGCGTGAAAAAGGGCGAGGTCATGAGCATCATCGGCGCGTCCGGCTCCGGCAAGAGCACGATGCTGCGCTGCATCAATCTGCTCGAGACGCCGTCCTCCGGTCAGGTGCTCTACCACGGGCAGGACATCACGGCCAAGGACTTCAACCTCATCCAGTACCGCACGAAGGTGGGCATGGTGTTCCAGAGCTTCAACCTGTTCAACAACATGTCCGCGCTCAACAACTGCATCGCTGGGCAGGTCTCGGCGCTCAAGCGCAGCCGTAAGGAGGCCGAGGAGACCGCCATGGAGTACCTGACGAAGGTCGGCATGGCGCCGTATATCAACGCACGGCCGTCCCAGCTCTCCGGCGGGCAGAAGCAGCGTGTGGCCATCGCCCGCGCGCTCGCCATGCAGCCGGAAGTGCTGCTGTTTGACGAGCCGACGAGCGCGCTCGATCCGCAGATGGTTGGTGAAGTGCTTGACGTTATGCGCCGGCTGGCCGAAGAGGGGCTGACGATGATCGTCGTCACGCATGAGATGGCCTTTGCGCGCGATGTCTCCAGCGACGTCGTGTATATGTCCGACGGCGTCATCTGCGAGCAGGGTAAGCCGCATGAGCTTTTTGAAAACCCGCAGAACCCCAAGACGCGTGAGTTTCTGTCGCGCTTTCTTGCGCGCTGAATTTCCATGCAATATAAAGTCAAAACAGCGGCGCCTCCGTCAGTTCGGAGGCGCCGCTGTTTCTGCGCGCATAAAGCACCATGTACCCGGGAAATCATGTAGCTTGACTTCGACGTGCGCGCGGTCGTAAATGACCATGCGGTCGAGCAGCTGGGCATAGAACACTGCGTTCTGTGCCGTGCCGTCGAGCAGAGCTGTCACTTCTGCCTGCAGCGGCCGTATCCGCTCCGGAGAAATCACTGCGTTCAGAGCTGCCGTCACATCGGCGGCAATGCCGGTGCGATCTAGCGGCAGCAGCGCCCAGACCTGGGTCAGGATGTGCACGGCGTCCTCGTTTCGCAGGCTCTCCCCGGTGCAGCCGCGTGTGCGCCCGGCAGCGTCGGTGTGCGGGCGGCCGTACTTCACAGCGGCGTAGCAGCGCCAGGACAAAACTGCACTGCCGTCGCGCCGTGTCTTGCAGCGGGCAGCGCAGTTTGCGCCGCACACACCGCACCGGAGCTTGCCGGAAAGGGGATAGCGCCGGCTGTGCTTGGGCTGCCCGTCCTGTGATCGTGCGCGCGCTGCCAGGATATGCCCGGCAGCCTCAAACGTGGCGCGCGGAATGATCGGCGTATGGTGATCGCGCAGGACGACATAGGCTTCCTGCCCGCGGTTATATTTCTTCTCATGCGTCAGATAGTCAGGGGTGTAAGTTTTTTTCTGCACCAGATCGCCGCAGTATTTTTCGTTGCGCAGGATGCGCAGAATCACGCTGCTGCGCCACGGCCCGCCGCGTGCGGTCGGCACGCCGGCTTCATTGAGTTCGCGCGCAATAGTGTGCGCGCCTTTGCCGTCATTCACAAACCTGCGGAAGATGTCTCGTACGATCTGCGCGCCCGGCTCGTTGACGATCAGCACCCCGCCGCGCACATCATAGCCGAGCAGGTCGCGGCCAAACACAACGCCCTGTTCCATGCGCCGCTTTTGCCCCCATTTGACGCGCTCGGAGGTGCGGCGGCTCTCCTCCTGCGCGATGGAGGCCAGGATTGTCAGCCGCAGTTCGGCGTCCCCGTCGAGCGTATAGAGGTTGTCGTTTAGAAACAGCACGCCGACGCCAAGGCGCTTGAGCTCGCGCGTGTAATAGATGCTGTCGAGCGTGTTGCGTGCAAAGCGGGAGATCTCCTTTGTCACGATCAGGTCGAGCATTCCTGCACGCGCACCGGCAATCATGCGCTGAAACGCCAGCCGCTTTTTCGTGCTGGTGCCGGAGAGCCCCTCGTCGGCAAAAATGCCTGCCAGCTCCCAGCCAGGCTGCCGAGCGATGTATTCCCGAAAATAGCGCTGCTGGCTCTCGAAGGAGTTTGCCTGATCGTCCCGGTCAGTCGAGACGCGGCAGTAGGCAGCCACGCGCAGCGGTTTACCGGTGGAAATCATGGCAGCGGCTGGACGAGCAGGGCAGAGCAGCGGCGGTATTCCGTGTCCGTCAGCAGGCCGCGCGCCCGCAGCGCTGCAAGTACCGCGTGCTCGATCTGCGGCATGCAGATATTGGCTGCTTTCCGCAGCGCCGTTTCGTCTGGCTGTTGGGTGCAGATCCAAATTCGTGATTGCATTGCAGCACCTCCCGGCGAAAGTGTATGCGCGGCGGGAGGCGCGCGAGAACAGAAACGGAACATTTTCGCCGCACCGGCAGGGACTGAGGAACTGGGGCACTTGGAAATGGTCGGCACGATCGTCTATCAGCTCACGCGCAGCATGACACCGGAGCAGATCAAGCAATCCGGCTATGACACGTATTTCGTCGATCATACGGCGGGGGTGTTTCCGCAGTTTGCGTCCGGCACACCGTGGACGGCAGCGACGATCGGTGTGACGGGTGACGTGATCGCGGATCTGTCGGAGGATATGTCGGCCGAGCAGAAGGCCCGCAAGACCTATGACAACATCCTGCGCTTGTGCGATGACCCGGATGTGACAGACGTTATCCGCTTCCTGCGCGAGCGTGAGGTCGTGCACTACCAGCGCTTCGGCGAGGCGCTGCGCCTGGCGACGGAGAAGATGGATCAGAAGAATGTCTATATGACCAATCCCGCGTTCGACCGCACCTGATTCAGGCGCGTATCAGAAAGAGGGGCAGGGCCCGGTGTATTTGCCGGGCCCTGCCGCATTGCGCGCAAAAAACAGCAGACACCCGAAGGTGTCTGCTGCAGATTGATCAGATCAAATTACTTGATCACAGTCCAGCGCTCGGTGACCGGGTGCTTGATGTTCTGGAAGAAGTCGCCCTTAAGATCCTTCAGGGTGTTGAAGTTGACGTCCAGCGTGTAGTCGTGGCTGTTGGTCGCTTCCTGAACAGCGGCGTAATACCAAGCAGAGGTGTCCATGTTGTCGGGCCAGGTCTTCATCTGGTCAGCGACAGCGCCGAAGCTGGTGGTGCCATCGCCAGGCAGACGGCCGATCAGCTTGTTGACGATCGTGATCGCCTGAGCACGGGTCAGCTCGTCCTTCGGTCCGAAGGTGTTGTCGCCCTTGCCCTCGAGGATGCCCATGGCGTACAGCAGACTGATGTACTTATCAGCGAAGTTGCCGTTGAGATCCTTGAAGATATAGCCGGTGATGGGCTGGTTGACCTCGATCTTGAACAGCTGCGCGATCATGGTCGCAAACTGCTCGCGGGTGATCACGGCGTCCGGAGCAAACTTGCCGTCGCCGGTGCCGACCATAACGCCGGCCTTGGTCATCATGGTGATGGCCTCATATGCCCAGTGGGTCTTGCTGACGTCGACGAAGGTCTTGCCGTTCTTCTTCGCGTTCTCTGCCTTCGCTTCATCGGTCATGAGCGTGTAGATGATCTGAGCAGCCTGAGCACGGGTGAGCGTGTCGTTCGGGCCGACGTAGCCGTTGTTATAGCCGGCAATGTACGCATCATGGTCCGTGTCCTTCAGGCCGATGCGGAACGTCGGGTAAACGGTCACAATGTCGAGATCCAGCTGCTTGCCAACGGAGAGCTGCGGGGCGGACTTATACTGCATGCCGGTGGATGGCTGCGTCCAGGTGGCGGACAGGCTGTAAGCGTTGAGACGATCCTTCTTGGCGAAGACCGCGACACCATAGGTGGCGGCGGCAGTCGCAACGATCTCGTCCTTGTTCTGGTTGTAGAGGACGACCTGAGCACCGGTTGCGAGGGTGCCCCACCGGGTCTTCACGACGACCAGATAGTTGGGCAGGTTGGTGAAAATGTTTCCGAGTGCGTCAGAGATGACGCCGGCGGTCTCCGGAGAATTCTCCTCGACCGAAGCCGCGACGCTTTCCTCGGCTGCGACATCTTCATCGGCTGCAAAAGCCATGACCGACAGCATGCTGAAAATCATGACCGCAGCGAGAAGCACGCAGAGCAGTTTGCGGGACTTTTTCATTGATTCCACTCCTTTGATAAATGTGCATAAGTGCCGTTGTGCCGGATGTCGGGTAACACATGCCGACCCACGTACACTTATGCGTTTAGTATACACTGCGCCCCCTGAAAAGTCAAGCTATGGAAACCGTGCGCGCAAAGCCCGCTGGCGCAAAGATTTGAGAAAACGGCGGTGATTTTCCACACATTTGCCCGAAAAAGTCCCGAAAATGGCCGCGAAAAAGATGAATCACGACTTGCTTGTTGCTTTTTAATAACTTGGTCAGTTAATAGACGAACGTCTATTAACGAATTTTTCGCGGGAAAAGAAAATGAAATTCCCTATTGACATACTGGGAAAAACGCGATATAATCCTATTAACCTATAGAGAACGTAGGCGATGAAAAATGCAAAACCGCATTTCCGGACGCCTGTGTATCTGCTGGCACTGTTGTACCGGCTGACGCGCAGAGAGCATACAACCAGCGAGACATGAAACATACGCACATACATATTAAAATTATGACACTTAAATGGAGGAACATCTCATGAGCAAGATTTATACATCCGCTGACCAGCTGATCGGAAAAACGCCCCTTCTGGAGCTGACGCATATTGAAAAAGAGCAGCAGCTCGAAGCTCGCATTCTGGCAAAGCTCGAGTACTTCAATCCGGCTGGCTCCGTGAAAGACCGCGTGGCTCTGGCCATGATCCAGGATGCGGAGCAGCGCGGTGCGCTCAAGCCGAACTCCGTGATCATTGAGCCCACGTCCGGCAACACCGGCATTGGCCTGGCGTCCGTCGCCGCGGCCAGAGGTTACCGCATCATTATTGTCATGCCGGAGACCATGAGCGTGGAGCGCCGACAGATCATGAAGGCCTATGGCGCGGAGCTCGTCCTCACGGACGGCGCGCAGGGCATGAAGGGGGCCATCGCGAAGGCCAACGAGCTGGCCGCGCAGATCCCCGACAGCTTTGTCCCCGGCCAGTTTGTCAACCCGGCCAACCCGGCGATCCACCGCTCGACGACCGGCCCGGAGATCTGGGAGGATACGGACGGCAATGTGGACATCTTTGTTGCGGGCGTCGGCACCGGCGGCACTGTGACGGGTGTCGGCGAGTACCTGAAGTCCCAGTGCCCGAAGGTCAAGGTCGTGGCCGTGGAGCCGGCGACCTCTCCGGTCCTGAGCGAGGGCCACGCCGGCCCGCATAAGATCCAGGGCATCGGCGCGGGCTTTGTGCCGGATGTGCTCAACACAAAGGTCTATGATGAAATCATCCCGGTCAGCAACGAGGACGCGTTTGCGACCGGCCGCCTGATCGGCCACAAGGAAGGCGTGCTGGTCGGCATTTCCTCCGGCGCTGCCGTCTGGGCGGCAATTGAGCTGGCCAAGCGCCCGGAGAACAAGGGTAAGACCATCGTCGTGCTCCTGCCGGATACCGGCGACCGCTATCTGACGACGCCGCTGTTTGCAGACTGAGTGCAGACAGGCGTTCGTTCTTCTTTCACATGCAGCGGGAGACACCATTGGGTGTCTCCCGTTGTGCGTTCCGCGGCTGCGCATGGCAAGACCGCAGAACATATCGTCGGCCATCCGCGGCGGCTCGGTCTCGATCCGGTCGCACATGCGGATGTCGGCCGCATAGTCGCCCTGCAGGCGCAGCGTCGCTTCTTTTTCCGCCATCTTCAGATGGCCGCAGAAGAATTCGCGTCTTTTTTCCTCATTCCGGCAAACGTTGATGCCGGCGAGGAATGCGCTGATGGCGCCGGCGTTGGCATATCAGCGCCGATGCGCGTCGCCAGCCTTGGCGGTCTCGGTTTTTTCAGTCCGGTCACGAGCTCGCCGCCGATTTCCGGGTGCTCCGTGAGCAGGTCACCGAAATGTCCGGCCGTGCGCGCGTGATTTTTGGCGGTTCTTTTGCGCAGCAAAGACAAAAAGGGATGCAATTTTGCGCCGGATGCGCTATAATAAATGCAGTTATTCAGCAAGAGGGATCATTATGCGAATCGTTATCAAAGTCGGAACTTCCACACTGGCGCACGCGACCGGGCGGCTGAACATTCAGCGCATGGAGCGGCTGTGCAAAGTACTCAGTGATCTGAAAAATGCGGGTCATGAGATCATTCTCGTCTCGTCTGGCGCCATCGGTATGGGCGTCGGCAAGCTCAACCTGCCCGGGCGCCCGGCGGATATGCCTGGCAAGCAGGCGGCCGCCGCCGTCGGCCAGTGCGAGCTGATGTATTTTTATGATAAGCTCTTCGCGGAGTATAATCATATCGTGGCGCAGCTGCTGCTGACCGGCGAGGACATCCGCAGCGAGCAGCGCAGCCGCAATGTGCGCAATACGCTCTCGCGCCTGTTGGAGCTGGGAGCACTGCCGGTCATCAACGAAAATGACGCTGTGGCGACGGATGAGATCGGCGTGGACAACACCATCGGTGAGAACGACAGCCTCTCGGCCATCGTGGCCGCCGCCATCGGTGCGGATCTGCTGATCCTGCTCTCGGACATTGACGGCCTGTATGACAGCGATCCGCACAAGAATCCGGACGCGCATCTCATCGAGACGGTGCCGGTCATTGATGCGCATATTCTCTCACTCGCCGGGGATAAGGGCTCCGCGCTCGCCACCGGCGGCATGGTCACGAAGCTGCACGCTGCGCAGATCGCAACGGCGGCCGGCTGCGAGATGGTCATTGCCAACGGCGAAAAGCCCGAGGTCCTCTATGACATCGTGGACGGTAGACGCGCAGGCACCCGATTCCTGATACCACATTCCTGAGGAGGGACTACTATGACGACTATGGACATTCTCAAGCGGACGAAGTCCGCATGGCCCAGCATCTGCAACGCTGCTGCCGAGGACAAAAACCGCATCCTGTCCGCCATGGCCGACAGCCTGCAGGCGGAGTGCGATGCCATTCTGCGCTGCAATGCCGAGGACATGGACGCTGCACGCGGCCATATCTCGGACGTAATGCTCGACCGGCTCTATCTGGACCGGGGCCGCATCGACGCCATGGCCGACGGTATCCGTGCGACCGTGGCGCTGCCGGATCATACGGGGCGCATCCTCGCGCAGATCGACCACCCCAATGGCATGAAGATCTACAAAAAACAGGTGCCGCTCGGTCTGGTCGCGATCATCTATGAGAGCCGCCCGAACGTCACGTCTGATGCTGCGGCGCTCGCCATCAAGAGCGGCAACGTCTGCATGCTCCGCAGCGGCAAGGAGGCCTTCCACACGGCCAAGGCCATCGTGGCCGCGCTCAAGCAGGGCATCGCGTCCGTCGGCGGCGATCCGGACATCGTCAACATCGTCGAGGATACCAGCCATCAGAGCGCCACGGAGATCATGCAGGCCAAGGGCCTCGTCGACCTGCTCATCCCGCGCGGCGGGGCCGGGCTCATCCGTGCCTGTGTGCAGAATGCCACCGTTCCCTGCATCGAGACCGGCACCGGCATCTGCCATGTCTACGTGGACGAATATGCTGACCTTGATAAGGCCGTGCGCATCATTGAAAACGCCAAGACCAGCCGCCCCTCGGTCTGCAATGCCGAGGAGGTCTGCCTTGTGCATCGGGCGGTCGCGGCTGAGTTTCTGCCCATGCTCAAAAAGGCACTGGTCGACGACCGCGCGGCGAAGGGCCTCACGCCGGTCGAGCTGCGGCTCGACGCGGCAGCGGCACAGATCATCGACGGCACACCCGCATCCGACAAGGACTTTGACACGGAGTATCTGGACTATATCCTCGCCGTCGGCGTGGTCGACAGTCTGGACGCCGCTATCGCGCACGTGCTTGCACACTCGACGCACCATAGCGATGCCATCGTCACCGAGAACGCCGAAAGTGCCGAGCGCTTCATCAATGGCACGGACAGCGCGGCGACGTATGTCAATGTTTCTACTCGCTTTACCGACGGCGGCGAGTTCGGCCTCGGCTGCGAGATGGGCATCTCTACGCAGAAGCTCCACGCCCGCGGCCCCATGGGGCTCGACGAGCTGAGCACCTATAAATATATTATCCGTGGCGACGGACAGATCCGCTGAGGAGGGAAGTGCCATGACGAAGTATGAAGCCGGTTTCATCGGCGCCGGAAATATGGGCGGCGCGCTGGCGTCCGCCGCGGCCCGGCAGGTCACGGGGGAGAAGGTCGCTGTTGCCTGCAGCAGCCCCGCGCACAGCGCGGCGGCGGCCGAGCGGCTGGGCTGTCAGGCGGCCGCGCCGGAGGAGATCCTGAGCGGCAGTAAATTCGTATTCCTCGGCGTCAAGCCGCAGATGATCGACGGCGTTGCGCAGTCGCTGGCGGCGCCCATCGCAGCGTCGGAGAGCATCTTTGTGTCCATGCTCGCCGGTGTGCAGCTCGAGCGGCTCGCGCATCTGCTCGGCGCGGATAAGAAGATCATCCGCATCCTGCCGAACACCGCCTGTGCCGTGGGGCAGGGCGTGGTGCTCTATTGCGCCAACGGCAATGTCACGGATGCCGATCTCGCGGCGTTTTGTTCGCTCATGGCGGACGCGGGCATCGTCGACCCCATCCCTGAGACGCTCATCGACGCCGGCTGCGCCCTCACCGGCTGCGGCCCCGCATTTGCGTATATGTTTATGGAGGCGTTGGCCGACGGCGGCGTCAAGTGCGGCCTGCCGCGCGCGAAAGCCATCCGCTATGCGGCGCAGATGCTTGCCGGCAGCGCGGAGATGGTGCTGCAGTCCGGCAAACACCCGGAGCAGCTCAAGGACGATGTCTGCAGCCCCGGCGGCAGCACGATCGCCGGTGTGGACGCGCTCGAGCAGCGCGGTTTTCGCGGCAGCTGCATCGCGGCCGTGGACGCGGCGTTTGAAAAGACCCGTCAGCTCGGGTAATCACGGAAAATTGCCCGGCACATGGAAGTGCCGGGCAATTTTGCACCGTATATGCTGCGGATCATTTTATGATCATGCGATTGACGGCATTTTTTCGCTCTGGTATACTCTTGCTCAGAGAATTCCGAGGCGGGACGGTATCGGTTCCCGACCTTCGGCGAAAGGAGAAACATATGAAAAAGCGGATATTCAGCTTCCTTCTGGCTGTGCTCATGCTCGCTGCGCTGCTGCCGACGGCGGCGTTCGCGGACGAGAGCACGCGCAAGGCCGTCCCGGTCACGGGCGGTAATATTTATGTGGATATGGAAAAGGGCGAAGTCGTGGACTGCGATGATACTGTCACGGAGATGATCGTCCCGGAGCAGGTCGATGGCGTCACGATCCAGGCGATCAGCGACAGAGCGTTCCAAGAGCGCAGGAATCTGAAGCGTGTCACGCTTCCGGGCACACTGCAGTCTGTTGGATCCTACACATTTTATAAATGTACCAGACTCAAAGAGGTCACGATTGGTGACGGTGTTCCGTCGGTTGAAAACCATGCTTTTTCCGACTGCAGCAACTTGGAGCGCGTACGTTTGCCGAAAGATATGACGATGATCAGTCAATTTACTTTTTATCATTGCGAAAGATTGAAAGAGGTGAACATTCCGGAGAACGTGACATGGATTGGCAAGAGCGCGTTTTCTGGCTGTTCTTCGCTCAAGAGCATCACGTTCCCGGACAAACTGGAGACGATCGAGCCGTATGCTTTTTCGGACTGCACGTCGCTGCAGGCAATCGAGATCCCGGACAGTGTTATCAGTATCGGCAACGTTGCATTTAAAAACTGCAAAAATGCGCAGACACTGACGTTGGGCAATTCGCTGACAGAGCTTGGCGCCGGGGCGTTTTCCGGCTGTGAGAGCGTAACGCGCGTTGTCTATCCTGCCTCTCTGAAGGCGGTCGGTGGCATGAGCGGCTGTAAGAATCTGACCGAGGTCGTGATTCCGGATACGGTGACGGAGATCATGCAGGCGGCTTTCTCCGGCTGCAAGCAGCTGCAGGAGATCAAATTGCCCTCCAGCTTAAAAACGATCGGCAGTTCTGCATTCCGCAGCTGTAGCTTTCAGGAGCTGACGATCCCGGACGGCGTTGAGACATTGGGGGACGATGCTCTGTGTGGCTGTATGGAGCTGCAGAGTATCTCGCTCCCTGACAGCGTGACGGAGATCGGTGATTATGTGTTTCAAGCCTGTTCTGCGCTGAAGACCATTCGGCTGTCGAACAATCTGAAGAAGATCGGTACCGGCGCGTTCAGCGATTCCGGCGTGACGGAGCTGGTGATTCCGGAGGGCGTGACGCTCTTTCCGAACGACTTGTGCAAGGGATGTAAGAATCTCACAAGTGTGACAATTCCGGGCACGGTCAAGTGGATCGAAGACTATAACTTTTCCGAGTGCACAGCGCTGACTTCTGTGGTCATTCCTGAGGGAGTCGAACAGATCGATTACAACGCCTTTTCGGGCTGCAGCGCGCTGGAGACGGTCTGGATTCCGTTGTCCATGCAACTAATAAACATGCGTGCATTCAGCGATTGCACAAGTCTGAAGACTGTAGAGTATGCCGGCTCTCAGGATGACTGGGATCGAGTCGGTTATTATGAAGACGGAAATGAGCAGTTTTTGGACGCGGAGATCCATTTTGCCAACCTGCTCACGGCCGACAAGTTTGCGGACGTGTCCCACGACTGGGCCTATGACGGCATCAATTATTGCTATACACACCGCCTCATGCGCGGCATCGACAGCGATCGGTTCGCGCCGAAGCTGGCGACGACGCGCGCACAGATCGTGCAGATTCTTTACAACCTTGAGGGCGAGCCAGAGACGAGCGGCTGGTATCCGTTTGTGGATCTGAAGCAGGATTGGTATGTCAATGCGGTGCGCTGGGCTTACACCAAAGGTGTGGTCTCCGGCACATCCGCCACGACGTTTGACCCGGACCTGCCCGTCACGCGCGAGCAGATCGCGGTCATCCTCATGGGCTATGCCGATCAGATCCTCAAGCTGGAGCATACCTGGACACCGGCGGATCTGAGCAGCTACCCGGATGCGGGCAGCGTGTCCGACTGGGCAAAGGACGCGCTTGCAGACGCTGTGGCGCTGGGCTTGATCTCCGGCGCGAGCAACGGTGGCCAGACCTATCTTGACCCGCAGGGCAGCGCGACGCGCGAACAGGTCGCGACGATTCTGATGGAGTTTTGCAAAAACGTTATGAACAAGCAGTGATATGCTTTCCCAAGCAAACCGGGCAGAACCGCAAATGCGGCTCTGCCCGGTTTGTCTGCTGTGTGCGGTCAACTATTTGCTGCGCCTGCGATGTAGCACTCCTCGGCTTCCTGCTGCGCATGGATCAGCAGCAGCCTTGCCTCCTCATAGTCGTGGGTGTTGATGTGTTCCACGGCGTCGCTCAGGGTGTTGAAGAGGGTGAAGTACAATTTTTTAAAGTCCATGGTGATCTCCTTTTTGTTCAGCGTATTTGCAGTTTCCGGCGCGTCTTCCGGTCGCTGCGATGCGCAGTTTAACACAGAATGGAGTAGAAACGTGTCGAATGCTGTAGGTGCCGAAAAAACTTCATAAAATGCAAATATTTTGTCAGGCGTGGAACGATCTTTGTGCCGGGCGATGATAAATAAAAAGTCAGTCGAAGAACTTCGCTCCGGCTGACTTTTGACCCGTGTGAAGAGTTTCAAACTTCCTACCTCTTCCCGGCACCCTCCGTAATTTTCTGTTTCCGGCGGGCAACATACGAATCTGTGTGCAAATTCTGCAGAAAAGTGTACCAAAAATGCATTTTAAAGCGCAAGTGCATTGTGCAAAAACTGTAATGTGTTATACTACTATATAACGTCCCAAAGAATGTTATATATTTCATACATAATAGATAGTAGATACGCAAGTACAAGTATGAATCTGTCAGAGTGAAAACAGAATGTTGTTCAAAAATGATTATGGGAGTGTGACGCATGGGAGTGAAACATTGGAGAGCGAAGAACTGGATATTGGGTTTTGTGTTTATTATGATTGCGATTGCTGGAGTACTCATTTTTGTTTTACCAAAAGAAAATAAATTTGATGCCCCAATGGGTGAGCAATTGAGTTTTTGGCAGACAGCCGCAGCTGAACAGGGGCGCTACGATGCACAGCGTTTGATCATCAATGATGCTCAGGAAGATGCGCTACGCACGGCTGCAGAAGCCATTGGAGGATCATATCGTATGGCAGAAGTCGGAGATATGGGTGTTCTATATTTGCCAGATGGAATGACACTTGATGATCTTTCAAACATGGAGCCTGTGATGAGGCTTATACCCAATGCACATCTAGACTACTACGCAGAACTGGCATCTGGTGTACGCGCCGTCGATGTTTCCGGGACGGTTGAAAGTTTGAATTGCCGGCGGACAATGTCCACAGAAACCGGAAGCGGCGTAACAATTGCAGTAATTGATACTGGTATCGATGTCAACGGCACTGCTTTTTCTGGTCGCATCAGTGAAAAGTCATATAATGTTACGCAAGATAAGATGGTAAGTACGGCAGGAAAGGCTGTCATTCAAGATAAAGATGGGCATGGTACTTATGTCTCCGGCATACTTGCAGCTTCTGCAGACAGTTATGCGCCTGGAATTGCACCGGAGGCGAAACTGCTTGTAATTCGCTGTGAGATGAATGATCAAGGCGAGATGAACACGTCTGACCTTGTGCTTGGCTTGGCACACGCGATTGCTTGTGACGCGGACATTGTTAATATGTCTTTTAGCGTTGTTGCAGCCGAAAACCCATTCGAGAAATATACAAAACTGGCTGTTGACAGCGATATAATTTGTGTTGCTGCTGCCGGCAATATGCGGACAAGCGTGAAATACTGGCCGGCAGCGGATGAAAACGTTATCGGCGTTGGTTATACTGCCCCTTCTTCGGCTGATGGTGAAGATGAAAAACTTGGGAGCAGCTCTAATTATGGCGATAATTGCGATCTTGTAGCGCCGGGCAGCTATTCTTTGCTCCCACTTTCCTGGAAAATTACAGCTGGGTTTGGAGACGATGCTGATGTTAATGGTGGATCGTCCTACTCCTGTGCCGCAACATCTGCTGCGTTGGCGCTTTATCTTTCATCGGACAGAGCGCTTGGCCATGAGTATGCCTCTGTAAAGGAGGTGCTTCTGGCGTCGTGCAGAGATCTTGGTGAGCCTGGCGCTGATTGGTATTATGGTTATGGCGCACTGGATATTGACGCTCTCGTCATGGAGGATAAAGGGACAATCACGTTTGATGCTCTGACCGATGAAGTCGAAACCGAAACACATATTTTTGTTAGGAACCATACCTTGCAGTACACTCCAGAGCCGGAGCGCACTTATGCAGTTTTTGACGGATGGTATTTTGAACCAGATTGTGTCAACGAATATGACAATACAACTGCAGTGTTGACGGACGACATTACCGTATATGCACTTTGGGTCAATGAGGACGATACACTCCCGTATACATATGTAATCCAGGATGATGGAACGGCAAAAATCACCGGATATACTGGGAAACGGCGGCATCTGACGATTCCGTCCAGAATAGACGGATATTCGGTTACTGCGATTGGTGAATCTGCATTCTCTTCGCAGTCAAAACTGCGGACGGTTGTGTTGCCGGATACTCTTAAAGTGCTCTGCAGCGAAGCGTTCCGCGATTGCACCATGTTAACAAGCGTACAGATCCCGGAAAATGTGGAGCGAATTGAGGAGCGTGCATTCTATAATTGCGCGAAACTGCGCACGGTTGGCATACCGGCATCGGGTGCGCTTGTGTCAGTAGGAGACTATGCTTTCGCATATTGTGGATGCTTGTCTCGCTTTGATATTCCGACGAAGCTCACGTCTATCAATGCGACAGCGTTTTATTCCGATATGTCTATGGTACTTGTTACTGTTAGCGCGGAGAATGCCAGGTTCTCTATCCAGAATGATGCGCTTGTTACATCAGGGCACCTTGTTTACTATCCCACTGGCAGAGGCGGTGAATATACTGTTGCACCATCCGTTACGGCTATTGATGCTTATGCGTTTGCATATTCGCAAATCCGACAGGCTGTTTTACCGGAAGAACTGACAACGATTGGTGAATTCGCTTTCTTATATTCGTGTCTTGAGCGGCTGGACTTGCCAGAAATGCTGACTATGCTTGGAGAGGGGTGTTTTGAGCGTAATTATTATCTGAAAAGTGTTCGCCTAAATTCTCAGTTGAAAATTATTCCCGAGAAGGCATTTTCTCGTTGCACGGGTTTGACAGAGCTGATTGTTCCGGAGAATGTGCAACTGTACGAGGTTGGAAACGATGCATTTTATTGCTGTTCGTTAAGTGATATTACGAGCTTTTCTCAGAATCTAACTGTAATCGGGAAACGTGCATTTCAATCTAATAACTTTTCTGAAATCAAACTTGGAAAGAATGTGCAGCTGTGGGATGAAGCCTTTTATGGATGCATGGAGCTTTCGGATGTCCAGTTTGCAGAAGACACTAGCTATACTGTATTGCCGAACAATTTGTTCGGCTACTGTAAATCGCTAAAGGCAGTTTCGATTCCGGATTCTATCACGGAACTCGGGGACGGTCTGTTTTCAGAAAGCGGGCTTGAAACTCTTACACTGGGAAAGAGTATAACGAAGATTGACTCGGGTGCGTTTTCGGCGTGCGAAAAATTGGAAGCGATTCTTGTAAATGATGAGAATCCAGTGTATTTTTCTGTAGACGGTGTCCTTTTTGAAAAAAACGACAGCGCTGAAAATGCATGGATTTTACATACATATCCAGCTGGAAAACAGCAGACAGAATATACGTTCCCCGAGACTGTACAAGAGGTGAGTAGCTATGCCTTTTCTGTCGTAAGAAAACTGGAAGCTGTCACTTTCAATAACGGTTTACAGAAAATCGGAGAGTGTGCGTTTGAGTACTGCACTTCCGTACAGACAATTACGTGCCCGGCATCTCTGAATGAAATTGGCGGGCGTGCTTTTGAGGGGTGCAGTACACTGACGCAAGTGGTTTTGAATGAAGGATTGCGGACGATTGGAACCTCTGCCTTTGAAAACTGCCTGAAATTGGAGCGTATGACAATTCCGAGCACGGTCGTTTCCCTGGGGCGATTTGTGTTCTCGTATGATTATGCGCTGACCTCTGTTTTGTTTGCCGATGGTGCGCAGATTCAAAATCTGGGGCAGGGCACATTCAGTGAATGCGGAATTACGCAAATTACCATTCCGGCATCTGTGGAGTTTCTTTCACCCGAAGTGTTTACGGGATGCCAATCACTTGCATCGGTGACATTTGCTGCGAACAGTCGGCTAAAAGCAATTCCGGCCTGGACGTTCCGCGGCGCACAGCAGCTGAAGGAAATAGTTTTTGAGGAAGGTTCTGCATTGGAGAGTATCCAGGCAAGAGCTTTTGAATATCTTCCGAATCTTACATATGTGCAGTTAGCAACTTGCGGAGAGCTTACTAATATCGACAATTATGCGTTCCAGTTTTGTTCTGAGCTGGGACAACTTGTGTTGCCCGAAAAACTTGATAATATTGGCAGGTGCGCATTTTATGGCTGCAAACAGATGAAAGAGCTCCAGCTTCCGGCTTCGGTCAGCCGAATTGGACAGTATGCGTTCGCATACTGCAATCCGGTTTCCATATATTTCACGTCCTCGGCTTTACCGCAGGATCTAGAGGAAAACTGGGACTATGGCATCAAAGGTTATAATTGCGGTTCGGCTGGCATTCAAACGTCAGCGGATGGAGTTTGGAAATATATGCTTTCGTCCGACGGTACTGTCAGCATCGTCTCTTACAACGGAACGGATACATCCCTGACGCTCTCGGAAATCGATGGTAAGGCAATCACATCCATCGGAGGTGGCGCTTTTCAGAATCAGTCGATGCTTGAGTGCGTCATACTTCCAGCCACGCTTAAGGCAATTTGTAATAGTGCGTTCGAAGGAACGGTCAGTCTTACGAAAATAGATATTCCAGCCAGCGTTTCTCATATCGGCAGCCGGGCATTTTATGGAAGCGGACTTGAGCAGCTGACGTTTGCACAGGGGAGCGGCCTTCAGAGTATTGCGTCAAGGGCTTTTGAAAATACGCTGTCACTGCAGTCGGTTGCGCTGCCTGCTGGAGTAAAGGATATTCAGCGATTTGCTTTTTACAAGAGCGGACTTCGTGAGGTCGTATTTGCGAAAGATAGCGTCCTTACAGCGGTTGGCGACTATGCATTTTCCGGAACAAATCTGGCCGAAGTTTCTATTCCGGATAGTGTTCTGAAAATCGGTTACCATTGTTTCGAAAATGATGTGCAGCTTGAGAAAGTAGATTTCCCGGAAAACGGGTCAATCATGCTTTGTGGATACGCGTTTTATCGCACTGGCTTGAAGGACATTACGCTTCCGAAGAGCGTGACATATGTTGGCGAATTCTGTTTTTCGGACTGTGAGCAGCTGACCGCGATTACAGCAGTAGAAGAAAACGGCAGCTATACATCCGCAGACGGTGTTCTGTTCAATAAATCGCAGACAAAACTGGTGACGTTCCCGGCAGGCAAGACGGGCAGTTACACCGTACCGGGACAGACGCAGCATCTGGCTTTTGGCGCTTTTGAAGGGGCAAAACTACAAAACGTTGCTTTCCCGAGCGACAGTGAGCTGATGACAATCGGCTATCGTGCGTTTTATAATGCTGCGGGGCTTGAGCGCGTGCGGCTGCCAGCCTGTGTGCAGTCTGTGGATTTCTATGCCTTTGCAAATTGTACAAATCTGTCTGAGGTAGTGGTCCCAAATGACAGCTGCATGAGCGGCATCTATCAAGGCGCGTTCTATCACTGCACAGGTCTGCGTGAGATCAGCATTCCGGACACCGTCAGAGAAATTGGCGACAACGCATTTGACGGCTGTGAGAGTCTGAGTGTTGTTAAAATTGCGGAGACATCCGGATTGATTGCAATTGGTGATCAGGCCTTTGCACACACGAATATAAGCGCATTTGCATTCCCGGCGGGCCTGTTGGACGTTGGTCAGGAAGCGTTTTCTTATACAACGCTGGATACGTTCGCACTGCCGGCAAGTGTAGAGTATGTTGGCCCCGGTGTTCTCAAAGGGACCACGCCGACGAAACTGACGTTGTCGTTTCTTGGCTATGCCCCGGGTGATTATGAGACTGCCACTTTGGTATATACGTTTGACCGTCCGGGAGCGGATCCATCCGTCCTGCCCGATACGCTCAAATCCGTGCATGTGCTCAATTGCCCAATTCTGTACGCAAGCGCCTTTGAAGGTGCCGACACACTGGAATGCGTGACGCTGGAAACTCCGACGGTGATCGCCGGAATGGCGTTTAGTCATTGTAAAGCGCTGCGGGAGGTCCATACCGGTGGAAAGGTCACTTACGTAGGCATTTATGCATTCTATGGCTGCGAGAACCTGACGACGGTTGACTTCCTGGACAGTATGCAGACAGCAGATAATTTCGCATTTTATGAATGCAAGTCGCTGCGGATTGCTGCGATGCCGAGCCTGACGACGGTCGGAGGAGAAACGTTTTTCTATTGCAGTTTTGCCGGAGATCTTGACCTTTCATCCGCAAGAAAGCTCGGAGGCGAAGGATTTCGATATGCGAGCGGGCTCGGAAAGGTTCGCCTTTCTGACAATCTTGAGTGTATCGGTGACTTTGTATTTTCAAATACGGACATCACATCCATCAATATTCCGGGAACCGTTTCAGCCGTTCCGGAAGATGCATTTTCTAACTGCCATCGTTTGACGGATGTTGACCTCGCGGAGGGAATTGTTGAAATTGGGGAATCGGCGTTTGTTTGCTGTGAGTCGCTGCGGGAGATCCGTTTTCCGTCCACGCTGGAGCGCATTGGCGATTCCGCATTTGACGCGGCCGGATTGCACGGGGTGCAGTTCAATAAGGGGCTGAAGCAAATTGGCTCTGAGGCGTTTACTGATATGGGGTATGGATACGCTGGGAAGGGATTCTATGCATATATCCCTGATACGGTCGAAACGATCGGTGCAAAGGCGTTTCCCAATACAGTAGATGTTTACTTTGAGGCGGACACCTTGCCGGCTGGTGCCGACGCAGATTGGGACGGCAGCATGAGTCAGCATGAAAACACCTGGTATACACCCACAACATCATATTTTCACTGCAGCGCGCTGACAGATGGCGATTCCTCTATCTATTTTTGCACGCCTGATGGTCTGCACCTGGTGCGTGCGGCGGAGGGATTGACAACGTGGAGCGGAACTTCTCTGAATGGCGAGGTAGTGGCAGTAGCCGCCGGCGCCTTTTATAAGCATGCTGCGATCCGGGAGATCGTGTTGCCGGACAGCGTTCGTGAGGTTCAAATTGAAGCGGCAAGAGAATGCCCTGCTTTGCAGACCCTCACGCTTGGGAGTGGTACGGAAACACTTGGTTCAGGTGCATTTGAACGGTGTGAGAAGCTAAGCCAGGTCATAATTCCGGAGAAAAATACCCTTTGCACGATTGAAGATAGTTGCTTCGCATATGATTATCTTTTGCAAGAGTTTGATTTTACCGTTCTTACTAAATTGAGATCATTTTCCGGATGGGCATTCGCAGAAACGAGACTGCAAAAAGCAGATTTGCGCAATTGCACGAAGCTTGAAAAACTCGGCGACTTTGTGCGATGCTACCAGTTGGAAGAAGTGTATTTGAATGAAAACTACACCGGGGAAATTCCGGGGCAGTTTTTGGAGAATACCAGTGTGGAATCTTTTGTGATCCCTAAAGGTGTGACGTCGATCGGCGCCTTTGCGTTTGAAAGGTCTAAGCTGGAGTCCATTACGATCCCGGAAAATGTGACAGAGATCGAAAGAATGGCATTTTATGAGTGCACTGCTCTGCGCAGCGTTACCATTCAGGGAGACCTGCAGATTATCGGAGAAGAGGCGTTCTATCATATTCCCGCAGAGAAAATGCACCTTCCAAAGAGTTTGACGACGATTGGCGACCGCGCATTCGAACGCAGTAACCTTACGCTTTATTTTGAGGCGACAAAGCTGCCGGAGAATCTCGGCGTGGATTGGGACAGCGGCGTTTCAAAATACTACCTCGGTATTCCGATGCAGATGCTCGAAGACCCACAGACGCACTTGCAGTACGCGCTTCTGGATGACGGGACGGCGGCTGTCGGCGGCTATCTTGGAAGCGATTCGTTGCTCGTGATAGACCAAGTCGCCGGAGCTCCGGTGTCGAAAATCTTGCCGAACGCCTTCACAGGCAATACAGTGCTGGAGACAGTGACGTTTGGCAGCAATGTTAAGACTGTGATGATGGGCGCATTCGAGAATTGTGACCATTTGAAGACAGTTGGTCTGGCGCAGGCTGCAGCTTTGCAGACTATAGGAGATGCGGCTTTCGCTGGCTGCGTGCAGCTGCAGAAATTTACCCTGCCTGCACAAGTGCAGACACTTGGAGCGGATATTTTCCGTGGATGCACGGCTTTGCAGACTGCGGATCTGTCTGCCACCGCCGACTTGGCTGAAATCCCTGACAGCGCATTTTCTGATTGTGTGCAGCTATCGAGTGTTCCTTTGGGAAATGGCGTGCAGTCGATCGGTTCAAGGGCGTTTTATCGTTGCGCCGGTTTGCATCAACTGCCGTTCCCGGCGAATCTGCGGTCTGTTGGAGAAGATGCATTTTATGGCACAGGGCTGTTGGAGAGTGAGGATGGCTGTACATTCTGGGAAACTTGCTTGTGCAGCATGGATGCGCAGGATTCGGCTGTGATCCCTGAGGGCTACACGATACTGGCAAGCAATGCAGTTCGGGCAAAAGAGGTCGTGCTCCCAAGCAGCATGCGGCACTTGAGCGCAGACTGCTTTGCCGTCAATGGCAATCCGTTGCAGACGATCGTGCTCAATGATGGGCTCCAGACGATTGGCGCAAGAGCATTTGCGTCTACACAGATTGAAGAAATTACAATTCCGGATTCTGTTACCTTTATCGGAAAAGATGCACTTTCCGGAGATCAGCTCGCTTGCGCGACGATCCCCTTCCTCGGATGCACACCACAGTCGTCCGGAACGCTCGATGAGACCTTTGGCAGCGGCTTGATGGCCCTGAAGGATCTGACGATTACCTGCGAGATGGAATCGATCCCGCGCTTACTGCCTCTGGGAGTAAACTCTTCGATTCAGTCGATAACGTTCTCAGGAGACCATTGCAGCCGGATCGAGGACTACGCGTTTTATCAAATGTACCACCTAGAGGAGGTTCAAATCCCCGAAGGGTGCACAAGTATTGGAGACTACGCGTTTTTTGAAACAGCGTTGGAAGAGTTTCCTTGTTTCGAGCAGTTGGAAACGATCGGCGCACATGCGTTTGAAAATTCGCGGCTTAAGCGTTTGCGGATTCTGGATGGTGTACGCAGTATCGGCGAACAGGCGTTTATTGGATGTCATCTGTTGCAGACAATCTCTTTACCAGCAACAGTCGAGACGATTGGGTCAAAAGCATTTTATAGCATGAGCACAGAGCTGGAAGATGTAGTGTTCCCGTTCCCTGGAACAGCCATTCAAGCGGACGGAACCGTAGCAGGCACACTTTCGGATATTCTCGATATTTATGGTGGCTATACAGATAATGATGGTGCATGCCTGAATTTGACGATCACTGGCCCAGTTTCAGCAATTCCTGATGAAGCATTCCAGAAACGCTGGTATCTGAAAACAGTCACGGTAGCATCTGACACGGTGCGCGAGATCGGACGCGGCGCTTTTGGGGGCAATCCCCAGTTGGAAGAAGTCATTTTGCCGGATAGCGTTACGTCGATCGGCGCAAGTGCTTTTTGTGAATGCAGCAGCTTGCAGCACTTTTCTTACTCCAAATCACTGAAATCACTTGGTGAGAGTGCGTTCTACAAATCAGGCTTGATTGATGCTTTGCTGCCAGAAGGGCTTGAAACTATCGGCGGTTCTGCTTTTGGCCAATGCTATGCGTTGAAAACCGTTATTCTACCAAAAAGCTTGAAAACAATTGGCGACTTTGCGTTTTTTGGTTCCGGAGTGGAATATATTGAACTCCCGGAAAACATTCAGCAACAAGGTTTACTATGCCTTGACAGCGTCAATCTGAAAGGAGTTTGGATCCACGGCAACGCCGCAGCCGCTATGATGCAGGTGGGGGTGCCGTCGGAGGTCTTGATTCTTGATAACGTTGAAGGCGCACACTTGAAAGATATTATCGGTGAGAGAAGCGATGGCAAGGAAATGAACGTGGTTTTGACGGATTCCGTCTCCGGTGTTCCGGCTGACTTTATGGATGGCGTTTCGGATGTGCAGGTTTACTGCTGTCGGGACACAGCTTCCGGCTGGCCGGAGGGGTGGAACGCGGGCAATCAGGTCCACTATCGCGGAACTTGGACGCTGTCTGTGTTTCGCGCAAATGGGGTCATTGTTTCCACATGCCTTCTGGAGAAAGGAGGAGTTCTTCAGTCACCTTTGGATTCAGTTGCGCAGCTGGAGGATGACCAAACGGGGAGCTATACCTTCCTCGGTTGGGATACAAACGGAGATAAAAAACTGGATAATCCGTTATCCGTTTCAACCTCAAACGGGATCGTTGAAGTCCAGGCTGTATATGCGACGACCGCATCTGAAAAAGTAGATGCACACACTGTGCAGGCTTTGGCTTCAGGAGAGGAAAATTTGCTTGAAGCCAGAAGCAACAGCTGTAAAGTGCGTGTTCAGCTGACAGGCAGTCCGGATATTTCAGATGAAACCAGTCTGCTTATACGTTCAGAGTTTGCAAATGTAACACTGGATGCGGCAGCATTGAGAGCGGTTCGTACGAACGCAGTCTTGACCATGGAGGAGGCAGATGCCTCTGTTTTGCAGGGGGCTGGAACGAAGGATAAGCTGTTCGTCTTAAAGTTTGATGAAAATGGGGAGGATGTTCCTATTTCGGGGAATTGCGGTAAAATTAGAATTTGTTTACCCTTGTCTGAAACATTGCAGGAAACAGAGAGCGTAAATGTGTACTCCGTAGCGGCAGATGGGACACGGACAAGATTGCCAATAAAGATTGATCTGGAACATCAGACCGTATCGTGTGATACAGACCATTTGGGAATGTTCCAAATTGCTGTGGAGACTGGATGCGAGGCACACGTTGTTAGTATGAAGGCCGGAGAATGTGCTGTCAAAGTTTGCGTTGCGGCTGGGAATGTACTTCAGCTTCCGTCGGCAAGCAACGATGAAAAAGAGTTCCGTTGTTGGTCGGATGGGCAGACGACATATTCTGCTGGTTCGGAAATAAAACCATTGGATGATGTGTTTCTTACGGCGCTGTGGTGGGAAAATACAGATTTACGTTCTGTGGTAATTCAGCAGGCTCCGAGCAAGCTTGTAACAAGTGAGGGTGTGTTGCCGGATTTGAGCGAAGTTGAGCTTTTGTTGACCTATACATATGGTGCACGGACAGTAAAAGCGGATTCAAGTATGTTGACACAGCTGGATGTGACGAGAGGCGGATGTTATGATGTTAGAGTGGTATTCGCCGGAGTTGTATCTGATAATTCGCTTGTAGTGGAAGTTTTGCACACGTATAATGAATCCGTTACAGCACCTACGTGTGTTACGGACGGCTACACGACGCATACCTGTGTGGGGTGTGGGGATAGTTATCAAGACTCATTTATAGCGGCGAGTGGACACTCTTATGATGAGTGGACAGTACGAACTGCGCCTACATGTACAGAAGCGGGTGAAAAAGCACGTGTGTGTGCGGCGTGTGGCAATGAAGAACTATGTAGCATTCCGAAACTCGGCCACACGGAAGTTGCTGACGCGGCAAAGGCTGCAACCTGCACGGAAACAGGCCTGACGGAAGGAAAGCACTGCTCGATTTGCGGTGAAGTGCTGGTAGCGCAGGAAGTGACCCCGAAACTCGGCCACACGGAAGTTGTTGACGCGGCAAGGACTGCAACCTGCACGGAAACCGGCCTGACGGAAGGCAAGCACTGCGCGGCCTGCGGCGAGGTGCTGGTAGCGCAGGAAGTGACCCCGAAACTCGGTCACACGGAAGTCGTTGATGCGGCAAAGGCTGCGACCTGCACGGAAACCGGCCTGACGGAGGGCAAGCACTGCTCGACCTGCGGTGAAGTGCTGGTTGCACAGGAAGTGACTCCAAAGCTCGGCCATACGGAAGTCGTTGATGCGGCAAAGGCTGCTACCTGCACGGAAACAGGCCTGACGGAAGGCAAGCACTGCGCGACCTGCGGTGAAGTGCTGGTTGCACAGGAAGTGACCCCGAAACTCGGTCACACGGAAGTTGCTGACGCGGCAAAGGCTGCGACCTGCACGGAAACCGGCCTGACGGAGGGCAAGCACTGCTCGACCTGCGGTGAAGTGCTGGTTGCACAGGAAGTGACTCCAAAGCTCGGCCATA
>OJJV01000453.1_pt1 | contig 27943 bp, 24 predicted proteins | sample 1596391 | NCBI WGS metagenome assembly OJJV01 (sample SAMEA4350164, study PRJEB24818) | metagenome | biome: human; feature: gut; material: faeces | place: Denmark | collected 2013-09
GACGGAATCTCGACTTCTCCGTACCTTTTTTCCAGACCCAGGAGTACTTGTTGGCATTGGCTTCGAATTTGGAGCCATCAATATAAAGGTGGTCCAGGTCCACATGCTCTTTGGTGATGATTTCCTGGGTGATTTCATAAAAGAGCGATTCAGCTTGATTCATCAGGACAGTATTGATGAAATATCCGAAAGTCCGATATGACGGGCATTTACCGTCCATAAGGTATTTATAGCGGATATTGACTTTGCAATTGTCTTCCAGCTTTCTGAGAGAGATGCATCCTTCATCCATAAACCCGAACAGAACCGTTTTCAACATATTGACGGGATTATATCTGATTCTTCCCAACTTATGAGCAGGGAGTTTGCTCAGATATTTGCGTAAATCGATTTCCTCCATAAATCTGTCAAATGTGAAAACCGGATCTGTGATATCTAGGCACTCAGAAAAAAATGCTGGTAAAATTCCCTGTTTGGGAGTACCATAATACACAGTTAGGTTTTTCATTGCAGTTAAATTCTAACACAAAAAAGGACTTTCGATTTTTGCGAATCAAAAGTCCTTTTTTGTATTCATGGAGCTATTATTTCACAGCCCCTTTTTTGCTGAACTTATTTTCTTTCTTTGATACGAGCAGCTTTGCCGGAGAGTCCACGCAGATAGAAGAGCTTTGCACGACGAACGATGCCGCGGCGTCTTACTTCGATCTTTTCCAGACGTGGAGAATGAACGAGGAAGGTTCTTTCTACGCCGACGCCGTAGGAAATACGACGAACGGTGAAGGTTTCACGCAGACCTGCGTTCTTTCTTGCAATAACGACGCCTTCATACATCTGAATACGTTCGTTCTTGCCTTCTACGACCTTTACATGAACTCTGACGGTGTCCCCCGGACGGAATTCAGGAATGTCGTTTCTGAGCTGTTCTTTTTCCAGTGTTTCGATAATGTTCACGATCTTTTCCTCCTATCACACAGGACATTCATGCCGATCGCATTTGGCAGAGGACTGTCCAGACTAACAGTAGCATTGTATCACAGCTTTCTTTCGATTGCAATGATTTTCGCCACGCATTTGGATATTTTAGCATAAAAAGAGAAGGGGCGCAATGCCTGTCTTTCTCCCGCGCCCTAAAGTCAAAAGGTGATGTGAAATAACGTTCATCTCATTTTCGCGTTCCATCTGCCGCGGGGGGACTTGCAGCTCTCATAGGAGTGACCGGGAAACCTTATCCCAACTGTCTTTCATGCCATAGTCACCCTATCCGCCCCTACGGATAATGCTATTAAGTTAAGCGGCAGAACGTTCTTGGCTTCCCATCGGGGGAGCTGCCCGATGGGCTTGTGCAAGCGAACTGGATTTTTAGGAGTGAAGCGACGCGAAAATCCAGTGAGACGCCATTTCGAACGAAGTGAGATGAGGGGGCTACGTAGCGGTATTGAATGAAAGTGTTGGGATATCGATAGCATCGGACTATTCAACATAGTACGCTATACCGCTGGCATGCCCCTATTGCCTTCGGCACTTCCCCCGAAGGGGGAAGCAAGACGTTACGTAGCTAACGATTTCCTTAACTTAATAGCATTACCTAGAGGGGAAGGCTGCGATACGAGAATACCATCTTTTAAAAAAAGGCGGCGAAGCCGCCACCTCACCCCTGAACCCTGAACCAAATGAAAGCAAAGTAAAAAGGAGCTGTGAAGAAATGAATCTTCATTTCTTCACAGCTCCTTTTTTAATCTACCTTCATCGGCAGTGCCTGTTTTTTGAGTTTCTTCAGTGCTTTGCCTTCGATCTGCCGGATGCGTTCACGCGTGACACCGAAGTGCTTGCCTACCTCTTCGAGCGTTCTCGGAGTGCCGTCATCCATGCCGAAGCGGAGGGCAAGGACGCCTTTTTCTCTCTCGGTCAGCGTTTCGAGCATTTTGTAGACCTGCTCTCTTCTCATGGTCGCTGCTGCTTCATCCTCCGGAGAGGCAGTCTTGGAGTCTTCGATGAAATCCCCCAGATGGGAATCCTCTTTCTCGCCGATCGGCGTCTCGAGCGAGATCGGATCCTGCGCCGCCTTCTTGGCTTCGCGGATCTTATCCACGCTGATGCCCATTTCCTTGGCGAGCTCTTCATTTGTCGCTTCGCGGCCATGTTCCTGCAGGAAGCGGCGGCCGACACGGTTCATCTTATTGATGGTCTCTACCATGTGTACCGGCACACGGATGGTGCGGGCCTGATCCGCGATGGAGCGGGTGATGGCCTGACGGATCCACCAGGTCGCATAGGTAGAAAATTTATAGCCTTTGGTGTAGTCGAATTTATCGACAGCCTTCAAGAGACCGATATTGCCTTCCTGAATGAGATCCAGGAAAGGCATGCCGCGCCCCGGATATTTCTTGGCGATGGAAACGACCAGACGCAGGTTGGCATTGGCCATTTCTTTCTTTGCGGCTTTTGCTTCCTCTTTTTCCTCTTCCGTCGCATCCTTATGCTTGCCGCGCTCGATAAGCTTGGCAAGGCGCATCTCTTCCTCTGCGGAAAGAAGAGGATTCGAGCCGCACTCGCGGAGATAGAGACGGACAGGGTCACTGATACCGCCGGCCGCTGCGTCATAGGCTTCGTCGGAGCTTTCCGTTTCCCACTCTTTTTCTTCCAGCCCATCCTTGTCATCCAGAAGGACATCGTCGGACAGGTCATCGTCTCCGGGATCTCCGTCAAAATCGGCGTCGGTCGGGCCTTCTTCTGCATCATCCTCTATGTCATCATCATAGACAAGCTCGATGTGATGCTCATGAAGAAGTGTAAAAATGCTGTCGAACTGTTTCTTTGTCAGGTTCTTCTCCTGCTGAAAGCGCATGATCTCCGCATAGGAAAGATTGCCGTCAGCATCCACTCTATCCTGCAGTTCTTTTAGCCACTCTGCCAGCTGTGCTGCCTTAGTTGCCAAATAGGGACACCTCCTCAGTATCTATAGGGAAACACTGATTAAATCGTTGTCAGATTTAATCAGCGTTTCCATAAGTCTGTCATTTCATTCAGATCACTTCAGGTGCCCTTTCTTTTCCCATCGTTTCCATGCTTCGTCCAAGCCAATTTTTGAAAAGCCACCTTGAAATCGATATGTAGTCAGATAGTAATCATAGCACAGCAGAAGAGGAAAAGCAAATTATTTTTTGAGATTTGCTTGTTATATATATTAGCTAGGGATTAGGGATTAGGCGTGACTAGTGACTAGTGACTGGTGACTGGTGACTGACATGCCAGCTCATGGCATCGCCATGATTTATACTTCGCGGCGCATTTCGTCATCCTGAGCGGAGTGAAATGTCGGATGTTCGAAAATGTAAAGGCAAAGCAGTGAGATCTGAGTCGAAGGATCTGGCGCCGCACCACCATTTCGCATTTCTCATTTCTAATTTCTCATTCAAGCGAAGCTTTCAAATGGAATCAAAGGACGACACGCCCAAGGGACTAACCCTAAGCCTTACACTAAAAAAGCTGTAAATGCCAATTCCGGCATTTACAGCTTCTGTCTCAATCATTTCACAATGAGGATCGGGCACTTGGAGCGGCTGACGAGGTAGCTGGAAACAGAGCCCATGAAGATGCCCTTCAGGGGACCGAGACCCCGGCTGCCCATGACGATGAGGTCACATTTCTTATCGTCGGCCATATTCAAAAGGACAGGTCCCGGAGAACCGACTTCATAGATCATCTCCGTCTCTACCCCTTTCGGAATCAAAGCCTTGGCTTCCTCCAGATCCGCCTTGCACTGCGCTTCCAGATCTTCTGTCAGCTTGGTCGTGAGGCAGCCTTCTGCGATGGAGACCTGATCAAAATTGCTCATCGCGGATACCATGTTGCACACCGAAGCGACGAAGAGCTTTGCGCCTTCACCATCTTCAGCAATAGCAATGGCCTGCTGGAGCGCTTTCTTGGCATGTTCGGAGCCATCATACGGTACCAGGATTTTTTTATAAGAAAGCATATGCATCCCGCCTTTCTATGACGAAGGGATCACTCCCTGTTTTCTTCTGTTTCTATTATAACATGCGTGGGGAAGGGGAGAAAACGTGTCCTGCAAGTTCAACGGGTTGAGCGGGTTAAGGCGGCTTCGCCACAAGTATATAGAAGCGGTGCCTGAAACTCTCTTGCCCTCAGCGTTTCCTTAAAGTCTTCCTGACATCCGCCCGACCGCAAATGACAAAGATTTCTCGCTGCCGCTCGAAATGACGATACGAGAGAATCTGATATCCGCTAGTCACTAGCCACCAGTCACTCCCCTCCATTCCCCTAAAAACTATACACATCCGTCTCCGGCTTTTCCTTCGGATTGTGGAAAGGAACGACAAGAGAGAACGCATTCGCCGCCGCGAGATCTGCTGTTTCCTGCTTGGTGAGATGGTTCGGCCAGAGGACGAAGGCCGCGCGGCCGGACTCGTAGTAGGACTTTGCCTTGCCGTAGCCGTGAAGACTGCCGGTCATGAGGACGGAGAGCTCGGGATGGCAGTCGATGAGCTGTCGGCTCTTCGCCTTGGAGAGCTGGGCATCCGTCAGGAAATAGATGTGCCCGCCTTCCAGAGATGTCTCATCCCACGACCTGAAAATATCGAAGGGATAGCCCAGGATCTCTTCGTGGGCAAAATAGCTCCGATGCCCGAGGCGCAGCCACTGGTCACGAAGCTTTGCGGACATGTGGATGGGATATGCCTCGCCAAAGGTCTGATAAAAGAGCATCGCCATAGAAAGGCCGCGGCCGTAGGAGGGGACCGGCAGGAGGAGCGGAGCCGACTGCCCCAGTGCCTCTTTCGCCGCGTCTGCGACGGCTTTTCTCATATCCTCTGCCCGATCCATGCGGCTGTAGGCGGAGTCGATGACGGCAAGATCCGCCGTGAGACCGCGAACGGCATCGCAGCGGTAGAAGGTATCATTCTCCCGGTAGTCGCCGGAGAAAAAGAGACGCTTCCCATCCACGGTGATGTAGTACCAGACCGCACCGGCACAGTGTCCCGTCCGTCCCCAGCGGAGCGAGAGCTCGCCGTCCAGGGAAAGCTCAGGCGCGGTGGAGTCAAGGATCATGGTGTTCTTCGGCTTGTAATGGATCTGCCGGTAGGTCTGGTTTGACATCAGGACAGGGCCGGTGAAGCCATTGTTTTCCAGATATTCGATCGCGCCCGTGTGGTCTTTGTGAGAATGGGTCACGAAAAGATATTCCGCGCGGCGGATCATCTCCGGTGACAGGTCGGGCAGACGGTCCAGCCCGTCCGTCGACGTCCCCGCGTCTACGATGAAGGCATGCCGATCCCCTTCGATATAGAAGCAGTTGCGGCCTTGGTCGCCGCAGCCGCCCGCAATGTAGAGCTGCATGTTGTTCTCCCCTAAGAAGAGATCCGCGGGAAGTACTGATCCCATCGCAGAGTCAGATGGGATCAAAGCTTCCCTTGCAAAGGATCCGTAAACAAAAAAGAAGCCAAAAGACATGTCTCATGGCCTCTCTGCTTGATAAGTGAAGTTTTATTTATTATATAGCAGGGGACAGAATTTGTAAATGGAAAAGGGATCTGCCCCGCACTCCCCGGTCCCCGCTTCTTAATAATTTTTCGACAGACGATACATGGCAGCATAGATGTCATCTGCTTCGTCCGCCGGTTCATCGTGGACGCCTGTATAGGCAGCCGGTTTGCCATCAGGTGTGTAGACACCCTGCAGCTTATTCAAGATGCGGTACCGGATCTCTCGGCCATACTGATCGGCACCCACGGCCGTCTCATACTGGAAAATGTACTCGACCATGCGGTCATTGCCATAATCGGGATAGGTGAGCGGGTCTTTATAGACCTCCGCGTACAGAGTCCCACGGATGACGGGGAGCTCTCCCGCATTGGCCGGATCGCGCTCGATCGTCTCGGTATCCACATAGACGCGCTCTTCATCGCTGGTATAGACCACGGCATAGCGGCTGTAATCATTCAGCATTTTTTCCGAGGAAGGCAGCTGGGCTGCTCCCATGGCAGCGCCCGGCAGAGCCAGTGCAGAGATCAGTGCCATAGCGATCATTTTTTTCATTTTCGAGATCCTCCTTTGAAATACATTATTTTGGGGGACGGGAAATGGCTGTCCCCGTTGAAATGTCAATCACGTGATAAGTCCGGAAGAATGACGATGAGAGCATCCATCAGGCGCCGGTCACTCTGACAAACCCGCCGCCGAACCTGGTATTTTTTAGCCAGCCTTCCAGGCAGAATCGATGGGCCTTCCCCTCATCCCAAAGGGTGCAGAAGGTCCCCTCTTCGGTTTCTTCCATCGCTACGATGGGCATCCAGTGCCAATGATAGGGAATGGGCTCACTCCCGCTGTGAAGATTCAAAAATCCCACCGGGCAGTCAGCCGAAAGGCCCGCCTTGATGAAGGAGATGACCCTTTCCTGCTTTGGCGCAAGGAGGCGGATAGACGGTATAGAGAGCGATTCTACGACGCCGGACAAGCCTTTCTCTGAAAGATACGCTGCGAGGCCTTCCCTCAGCCAGCGTGTCTTGTAGAGGCCGTGCATCCTTGGTGTCGCGTACTGCCACAGGGAAAGCATCACGGAAAGCGCGAGCTCCCGGTCTTTCACCGGCGTCTTCCACTCTTTCTTTTCCAGATAGGCTGCCATCATGGCAGCGACTGTAGGCCCGCAGCCTGCCAAGCGCTGCCTCTCCTGCGGATACCATTCCTGGTTATAGCCAAGAACAGTCTGACCGCCCACATCCAGCGTGAGCCATTCCGGATGATGGATTTCGGTGATCATATAGGGCCTCCTTGTGGGAAAAATAGAGATCAGGGACTAAGGAAACGCTGATTAAATAGCAGAGCCAGATTTCATATGGATTTTTATACATAGCTTCGTCATCATCTTCCTTAAATAGCTCGCTATTCGCGTCGGATGATTCCTTGCTCTGTATAAAAATCCAAGAATGAAATCAGACAACGATTTAATCAGTGTTTCCTTAAGGATGAGGATCCAACCGTGCAATGGGCTGGCGCGGCGCGAAAGCTTTGGCAAGCGCCAGATATGTCCCGATCTCAAAGAATACATGATCCATGGCGAGAGGAAGCCTATGCCCCCTTTACCCGATCCCGTTTTCCTTCAGCAGGGCGCGCACGACGTAGCCTGCCATCATCATGCCGGAAACGGGCGGGACGAAGGAAATGGAGCCGGGGGCATGGCCTTCGCCGACGGGCTTGTGCGGGAGCTCTTTCGAGTAGACGACCGTGAGCTTTCTCACACGGCGTTCCTTCAGCTCCTTTCTCATTTTGCGGGCAAGATGGCAGACAGAGGTCTTATTGATGTCAGCGATCTGCAGCATCTCCGGCCGCAGGCGATTGCCCGTTCCCATGGAAGAGATCACCGGTATCTTCAGCTTCCAGCAGACTTCCGCGATGGAGATCTTCGCCGGTACATCATCGATGGCATCGATGATGTAGTCGGCGTGGAGATCTCTGATGAAGTCCTCGTCGCCGGGGCGATAGAAAATGGGCATGGCCTTCGCATCACAGGCCGGATTCACGAGGTGCGCACGTGATACCATGACTTCTGCCTTATTTTTTCCGATGGTCGTTAAGTCAGCGACCAGCTGGCGGTTCAGATTTGTGATATCGACTTCATCCTTATCGATGAAAATGAGGTGTCCCACGCCCGCTCTCACGAGTGCTTCTGCCGCATAAGAACCGACACCTCCGATGCCAAAGACCGCGACTGTCTTGGCCTGGAGGCACGCGATGCCCTTCTCATCTATGATGCGGGCAGTTCTGGTAAATATCGGATCCATCAATGTCCTCCCGGGATGATCTCGATCCAGTATCCGTCCGGATCATTGATGAAGTAGATGCCCATATCCTTGTTCTCATAGCACACACAGCCCATCGCCTTGTGTTTCTGATAGGCTTCCTGCATATTATCCACCTCGAAAGCCAGATGGAATTCATTGTCCCCCAGATCGTAGGCTTCCTTGCGATCTCGCAGCCAAGTGAGCTCGAGCTGGAAGCCCGTCGCCATGTCCCCCATGTACGTCAGGATAAAGGAGCCGTCAGAAGCTTTATAAGTACGGTTCACCGTAAGTCCCAGCGCTTCTTCATAAAAGGCAATGCTTTTTTCGAGATCAAGCACGTTGAAATTTTGATGGTTAAACAGAAATTTCATAGTTACTCTCCTTTTCAAAACTTTGTGGTATTTGTAGTATAACAGGATGGCAAGAAAGCGACAATAGCGGGGGAGAGGTTCAGGGGGGCATCCTTTAATCGGGGGGTGAAAGTTTCGCTTAAATGAGAAATTAGAAATGAGAAATGCGAAATGATGGTGCGGCGCATAAAAATCAGAAGCGCCGCGGAGTATAAATAAGGCGATGCCCGAAAGTGTCTTGGAGCGCAGGTTTCTCGTTTGAGATTTCCAAACATCGACCGATGAGCCGTGAATGACAAAGATTTCTCTCTTCGCTCGAAATGACGATACGAGAGAGCCTGATGTTTTCTAGTCACTTGAGGCTCCTAGTCACTAGTCACTAGTCACTACTTCTTCCCCTTCACCAGTCCCCCATGGACTTCCTGTACATCGAAGACAGAGAGGAAGGCGGAAGCATCGATGGCGTGAACGACCTGCTTCAGCTTTGTGATCTCCAGACGGCTCACCACGCAGTAGAGGACATCCTTATCATCCTTCAGGAAGCCTCCCTGTCCGTGCAGGCGGGTGACGGCACGATGCATATCATGAACGATCGCATCGGACACCGCATCGTAAGAGGTCGTCACAATGAAGACCCCCTTCGACGAATCGAGACCCGTCGAGACCGCATCGATCATGCGCGAGCAAATGAAGTAGGCAATGAGGGAATACATCGTACTGTTCCAGCTGAAGACAAAGCCGGCCGCACCAAGGATGAAGAAATTAAAAAACATGATGATCTCACCCACGGAGAAAGGAAATTTATTATCCATCCAGATCGCCATGATCTCCGTACCATCGGTCGAGCCGCCGCTTTTGATGACGATGCCGACACCCATGCCGATGATGATGCCGCCAAAGATCGTCGAGAGGAAAGGATCCGACGTCGCGGGCTTCATCGTCTCGAAATAGGACGAGCAGAGCGAGAGGATGACGATCGCAAAGGTCGAAGACAGCGCGAGCCGCGCCCCGAGCCGCCGATAGCCGATGTAGAAAAAGGGCAGGTTCAGAAGGACGATGAGCACGCTGAAGGGGATCCCCGTCAGCGCCTGCACGAGGAGCGAAATGCCTGTGATGCCTCCGTCGATGATGTGATTCGGGATCAGAAAGAGATTGAGCCCCGCCGAGTAGATGGCTGCACCCACGGCCAGCCCGACGGCTTTCTTCAATTCGCTTGCGAGGTCGATATGCCGATGGAATAGGTACATGAAAGACTCCTTTTAGGGAAATAGAGACTAGTGGCTAGTGACTGGGGACTAGGGATTAGGGATTAGGGATTAGGGATTAGGAGTGACTGGTGACTAGTGACTGGTGACTAAATGCCAGTTGCAGACATCACCTTATTTGCGCTCCGCAGCACATCTCGTCATCCTTAGCAGCAGGAAACGTCGTATGTAAGAAAGCCGCTTACAGAAAAGCGAGGACTGAGCCGAAAAATCTTGCCGCACAGCCATCCCTCATTCCTAATTAAAAAGCACTGCCGACGAGCGCGCCGCTCATCAATCAGTGCTTTCTGAAACCGCGGCTTCCCGCGAATATAATTCTGGCAGAAGGGATGGGATTCGAACCCATGAACCTCTTGCAAGGTTAACGGTTTTCAAGACCGCCTCCTTCAACCACTCGGACACCCTTCCATAATGATAGTATTATAGGGGAAATGGAGGGAAATGTCAAATGTACCGCCGAAACCAGTAAGTGTCAAGTTTTCCTCGGTAATTCATTTGACTGTCGATAATTACTATCTCCGTGGCTTCGGTTTAATCAGTATTTCTGTATCGCTCCGGCAAGTCTTCCCATGGGGGAAGAAGAAGCTCCATAAACGCCTATACGCCCTTTCAGGCATCCTGGCCTATAGTTTCTCATTCTGCGCTCTGCCTGCACCACGGCTTTGTGCATGGCTCTATCCATCTTTTTGTAGCTCTTCCCATTAGCATGGTACAAGAGGGCTTGCGTAAGCGTCTTATTCTTCCGGGCGGTCAGTACCCAGACCATGTACTCCATTCCTTCGCTGGACCAGCTCCGCCCCTGCCGTTTTATGCGATAGCTGTAGAACCGGGGATTCGTTTCTTTTGCGTAAAAAAATACGCAACAGACGTGAAAATCTGTTACGCATTTTTCTTCACTATTTATTGAATGATATTGTAGATAATAAAGGCCAGTTTACATCAGCTTAAAACGTCCAGAACATACCGGCATTCCACTGCCAGTCCTTACGCAGGCTGCCTCCGGTAGAACGCTCTACGTCTGCATACAGGTGTTTATTCTTGCCAATCATGCAGGCAAAGCCAAAGCCGTATTCAAACCAGGTGTCATGGTCATTGTTATCAATACGCAGGCTGTCATTGCCGTTAGTCAAGGTTACACCGTAATTACCTGCAAATTGATGCAGCCAGTTGGCCTTCAGGTAGACAGTATTATTTTCGTTCATATCATACATAAAGTTGCAGCCGATACGTCCCAAAACGCTGTTGGGATCGCTTTGGCTTACGTGGATGCCATTGCTGGTGGTATATCTTGCACCATCCAAATAACCCAAGGTAAGCTGTGCTTGCGGCTCAATAGACCAATGCTCGTCAATATATTTCTTGCGACCATATTTCGCACTCAGGCTGATACCAGTGTTGTCAAAAGCACCGGTAATCTTCTTACCTTCGGTATCAAACACAGTGAAGTCGCTGTCTGCATTATAAATCTTAAACCCTAAGTCCAGATAATGACCTTTTTTGCGCAGGTCTGTGCTGTAGAAGGCAATAGATTTGGCTTTCAGCTTGCCACTGCCACGGTTGAAGCTGTTCTTACCGTCATTGTAGGAAAAAGCTACGCCCTGATACCGCTTCAGCTTTTCGTTTTCCTTAACGACATCGTCATAGCCAAGCTGGTACATGGTGTGGCGGTTGCTGAAGCCATCGCCGCTGTATTTGCCACCTTTGACACGCATCCAAACGCCTTCCTCATTATTGGTTTCGTAGTGCAGGTCGCCCATGCGCTGCATAAACTTGTCGTCCTCCACCCAGTTGGCGAAAGCCAGTCTTTGGGTTGCATCAACAGCATCTACGCTGGTGGTCGGTTTGGAAGGGATGAATTCTACTTTTTTCAAGTACCAATCCTTAGTGTAACCGTCGGTAGCGTTGTCTTGCATATCTAAAGTATACTTATTCCAATACAAGGAGCCTTCCTTATCGTTAGCAAAGAAGTTGCCCTGCTCGTCCTTTACACTTACAAGAACCGTACCGGCAGCGCCGTCAGTATTGCCATCTGCATTAACGTTGTTGAGCGTAATGTAATGGTTGCCGGTGTGGGTGCCTGCGATGTACAGACGGTCGCTGTTGTTGGTATTAGTGCTTGCGTCAATGTCCATGTTAAAAGTGCTTTTATCACCTTTTAAAGTGCCGATGAACAAGCCGTTGAACTTACCATCCTGCATATCAACCTTCGCCTTGCTTGTGTCAAGAACTTGAATGGTGGAATTGGAGCCAAAATCATTCCAGACGCTGCCGTCATTAAGTGTTAAATGGATACCCTTGTTGCCAGCATCTCTCGTATTTACATCTTGCCAATGTGCATCGGTTGTTTTACCGGTGAAGCTAGAACCTGCATTGTTAACAAAAGCTGTGATATAACCGTTGTTTTCAGCAGTCAAATCGCCATGAATCACAGTTTGCAAAGTGCTTGAATCCTTGCCGACAGTAATATTGCCACCGCTAGTCCAGACAGTGCCTTTGATATTGATTGCTTCTTCTGCCTGAGCATTAACGATGCTGTTATCATTAACAATGCCCCATTTGTCAGAGAGCAGATTTAAGGTTTTGCTAGCATGGAGTTGTGTATTAGCACCGTTTTCATTGTAAATAGCTCCCCAGGAGGAACCCGAAACAGTTATATTGTCTGCTGCTTTTATTTGAGTATCAGCTTTATCTTTGGCATAGATACCGATATAGGAACTGGAAAGTTTTACATTTTCTGTAGCGTTTAGCTTAGTAATAGCTCTATCATTAGAATAAATAGCATATTGAGAGCCAGAGATGCTTATATTATCGGCTTCAGCATTTAATGTTGAGGGCTTAATAGCTTGATAGCTATTCAAACTTAAACCTTTGCCTTGGCTATCACTTTCAGCAGAAATGATAATAGCTTTTCCTTTCAAATTAATTAAGGGACTTCCGAAGGTTTGAATGCCTTTAGCAAAACCACTGATCTTCAAGGTATCTTTAGCATGGAGGTCAACGGATAATTTATTATCACCATTCTTTTCATACGCTAAAAGATATAAACCAGCCTTTCTGTCGGCCGTTTCCAGATCAGTTGTTCCCAAAGTGATATTAGCAGCCTGAATGCTGAGACTGGTATCAGAATTGCGGTAATCATTTTGCATTGCAATTGCAGTGCCGCCAGCATCGGAGGTAAAGTTACCTGTCAAATTAATCTTTGCCTGAGCATTATCAAATAATTTAAGGTTGGTTTCTGCACCACCGGAAGTAGTAAGGTTGCCAGCATGAATCTCTAATTTTGAACCCTCATCCATGTAAATGGTTGCTGCTCCATTATATTCATCCCATTTCTTATTACCGAAATAAAGATTACTGTTAACACCATTAATAGTTAATTTTGAATTAGGGTTAACGTTTAAAGCTCCACTAGAAGACTCTAAATTCATTTCACTCCCATTGCCTAATTCAAAATCGACATCTACATTCCCAGAAAGATAAATCGCATTACCAGTAGAGCTGACATTAGGAGAAACAGTTAATCCTTTATTGAAGGTATATTTTCTTTTTTCTGCACCAGCATATTCATCTGGTGATATTTGCCATTCATAATCAAGAACCACTTTATCATCGTAGGTTGCGTCAAACTTAGGTCTTTCGTTAATTTCCGCATAAGCAGTACTTGCGCAGGCAAAGGCGAGGCTCGCGGTCAATATAGATAAGAGAATTTTGTTTGTTTTTTTAGATTTCATGATAGGTTGCTTCTCTCTAGAATTTATTATAAAGTACAGTCATTATATTGGACTATAAGAAATAAAATTTTAGCACATTAGTCCCCCTGCAAGACCTGCATGGTAATTAAAAAGAGAACGGTAATTCTCAAAGTAAGTACCGGATTAGCGGTAAAAGTAGCACTTACATGTAGAACCGCCTTTTGCTAGACTTTAGATAGAGAAATCTTGCGCGTAAAATCTCATAGTGACTGCAAGGTCTAGTTAAACTTGCAGTCACTATGAGATTTTACGTTTATTGCTCCCCCATTCGATGAGTTCTTATGACTTTTAGCAATTTCAGAAACTACGGTATAGCAATGTTTCGCATGATTCCAAATGACTTTGTAAATATGATTCATGATATACCCTCTCTTTCCAACTATAGAGATTATGGATTGGTATCTAGGGATTGGGATTGGAATCATACTTTTCCTAATTCCCAATCCCTAGCTGCTAACCCCTTGATACTTCTCTGCTCGAATCACTTTTTGTTTGGCTCTGTGCTGGGCTTCCCGACAGGTCTCACTGCAATAGAAACGCCTCCTGTCCAAAGGATCCGTGACAATGACGTTTTTTCCACAAGCGTGGCACTGGAATTGTCGAATGCCTTTTTCCCTTTTCTTTTCCGGATGTTTCCAGTACAATTTCTCACAATGGACACAGCAAAATTTGAAACGGTTATCGGATGGATCATAGACATTGACCACTTCCCCGCACTGCAAGCACCGAAATGAACGAATGAGTACGGCTTCCTGCGTATGTACTTCATCCTTGGGCAGTCGTTTCCGATTGGCAGCTACACGGCAGGCTGGCGAGCAATATTTCTGCCAACTTTTTAGCGGAGTAAACTCTTTCCCGCACCATTGACATTTCATACCATATGCATGCCTCCCCTCCTACACACTATCCATTCCGGAAAATTTTTCTTTTCATGATTTGAGAAAATATCTCTTTTCTCACTTTCCATTTTTGCCATCTGTGAATAAATGTGCTTAAATTCTTATTTAGACAGTACTACCCCCCCCGATTTCGTCAATGCCTAAACCAACTGACCACTACATGTTAAAACGCTATATGGGGAATGGGTATATTTCCGAAATAGCATCCATTGGATCATTCCTATCTCCTACATCATGAGTTGTTAGCTATTTGCTGTTGGTTATTTGAATCACAACAAACAACGGTTAAGGAAACACTGATTCAATCGTTGTCAGATTTTACTCTTGAATTTTTATGCATAGCGAGGAATAACCTGACGCGAATAGCGAGCTATTTAAGGAAGGGTATGACGAAGCTATGTATAAAAATTCTTGTGGAAGCTGACTCTGCGATTGAATCAGCGTTTCCTTAATACCATCAAAAAAGGAGCTGTGAAGAAATGAATCCTCATTTCTTCACAGCCCCTTTTTACTTTGCTTTCATTTGGTTCAAGGTTCAGGGTTCAGGGTTCAGGGTTCGGGGTTCAGGGTTGTGGTGGCGGCTTCGCCGCCATGTTAGATGATGGTATTCTCATATCGCATCCTTCCCCTCTAGGGGAAGGTGTACCGCAGAGGTAATGCTATTAAGTTAAGGAAATCGTTAGCTACGTAACGTCTTGCTTCCCCCTTCGGGGGAAGTGCCGAAGGCAATAGGGGCATGCTAGCGGTATAGCGTGCTATGTTGAATAGTCCGATGCTATTGATATCCCAACACTTTCATGCAATACCGCTAAGTAGCCCCCTCATCTCACTTCGTTCGAAATGGCGTCTCACTGGATTTTCGCGTCGCTTCACTCCTAAAAATCCAGTTCGCTTGCACAAGCCCTTCGGGCAGCTCCCCCGATGGGGAGCCAAGAACGTTCTTCCGCTTAACTTAATAGCATTACCCGCAGGGGCGGATAGGGTGACTATGGTATGAAAGACAGCCGAGATAAGGTTTCCCGGTCACTCCTATGAGAGCTGCAAGTCCCCGCGGCAGATTGAAAGCGAAAATGAGATGATCGTTATTTCACATCGCCTTTTCTTCTTATTGAATGAATCCGACCTCTTTGCTGATACGTTCGATTTCTTTTCCTTTTCTCTTGTTGTATTCCACTTTCATTTCTTCGAAGTAGTTTCTTCCATACGAATCGATGGATACGATCAGCGGGCCGAATTCTTTGACATGGCAGTGCCAGAGGGTTTCCGGCATGCCCAGATCCTTCCACTGGGCTTCGACGATTTCCTCGACCTCTTTGGCAGCGACGACGGCATTGCCCGCAGGGAATACGCAGTGGATCGCACCAAATTCCTTACAGCCGCGCTCGGTATTTTCGCGCATGCCACCTTTGCCTACGATGACGCGGACGCCGGTCGTTTTGATGAATTCATACTCGAATTTCTCCATACGCATGGATGTGGTCGGGCCGACGGAGACCATTTCATAAGTCCCGTCATCATGAGGTCGAATGATCGGTCCGGCATGGAGAATGGCCTCGTCTCTAACATCGACCGGGATCTCCCGTCCTTCTTCGACGACGCGGCGATGAGCCACGTCACGACAGGTGGTGAGATCTCCGGAGAGATACACAATGTCTCCGATATGAATATCTTTCAGATCTTCTCTGGAAATCGGAGTAACCAGGATTTTTTTATCTTCTTTCACGATGACAGCCATGATAGTCTCCCTTCCTTATTTCTCTTCATATACGAAATGGCTATGGGTATCGGTGGTAAAGTTCAGGTCTTTATCGAAAATGATATGACCGCGGCGATGGCTCCAGCAGCCTACATTCAGCGCACAGCCGATGACGGATGGATGGCGTGCCGTATTCTCGATATGGACACCCATGACAGAGTAGCGCCCGCCCATGCCCTGCGGTCCAAGGCCGAGTGCATTGATGCCATCTTCTAAGAGCTTCTCCATCTTGGCAGCTCTTGGATTGTCGCTGTGGCTGTCTACCGGCCGCATGAGGGCTTTCTTGGAGTTCAGCGCTGCTGTCTCGACAGAGGTGCCGACACCGATACCGATCAGGAGCGGCGGGCAGGCATTGAGACCATAAGAAGTCATGCGGTCCATGACAAATTTCACAATACCTTCATAGCCTTCGCCAGGCATCAGCACGGTCGCACAGCCGGGAAGCGAGCAGCCGCCGCCGGACAGGTAGGTGTAGATTTCACACTGATCCGAATGGGGGATGATATCCCACCAGACAGTCGGCGTCCCCTTGCCGACATTCTTGCCTGTATTGTATTCATCGAAAGTCTCCACCGAGTTGTGGCGAAGCGGCGTCTCAAAGGTCGCCTGAATGGTGGCTTCGCGCAGCAGGTCTTCCAGTTCATTGATATAAGGAAATGCGGTGCCGCAGCGTACCCAATACTGCGGGACACCCGTATCCTGACAGGACGGGCGCTGCAGCTCTTCTGCGAGCCTCTGATTTCTAAACATCGTGCGATAAATGACCTTCGCAAGCGGATGGTCCTCTTTGTCGCGCAGTTCTTCCAGTTTCGCGATCACATCATCCGGCAAACGGATGGCGGTATGTCCCAGAAAATGAGCCATGACATCGGTCAGTTTTTCTACTCCAGTTTTCATTTGGATCCTCCTTCGATCAGCTGCCAGTTTTTCGCGTCTCAGCTGACCCTTTTACTTTATAGGAAGCTCTCACCGCTCCCCTTGACTGTCTGCAGTATAGTCCTCTTCCAGATAAAAATAAATTTCGGAATATTGAAGTTAGCTTCAGAAAAAACTATACTAAAAAGAAATGAAGGTTCAGGTTGATGGGTTCAGGGTTGTGGTGGCAGCATTCCCCTTATAAGGAAGGGGGACCGCGCCAGCGGTGCTCGGGTGCTTACGTGAGTGTCACTATGTTTGCAGACGCATTTTCCATTTTGCTCATCTGTCTTTCATGCCGCAGGTACCCTATCCGCCCCTTCGGGGCACCTTCCCCTTGAGGGGAAGGCTAAACCGGTGCGCGAAGCCGCCACCTTCATTCCTCATTCGAGAAGAGCTTTCATCCACAATCAAAAGGGGCGCTACGCCCTACGGGCTCCCCCCAATTTTCCCAAAGGAGTCTTCCTATGACCTTACAGCAGCTCACTTATTTCTGCGCCGTCTGCCGTTATCACAGCATCGTCCGCGCGGCGAAAGCCCTCTACATTTCTCAGCCGACGATTTCCACCGCCATCCATGAGCTGGAGAAAGAGTTCCACATTTCCCTTTTCCTTCACACGCCGAACCGCATCCACCTGACGGAAGAAGGCGCCGCTTTTTATGAAAGAGCCAATGACCTCCTACAGCGCGCGAGGAATATGCAGGAGGAATTCAGTCAAGCCGCACTCTCCGTGCGTCCCATCCGTGTCGGCATTCCTCCGATCCTGTCCACCATCTTCCTTCCCGCGCTCTCTGATGCCTTCGAAGCGGTATGTCCTGTCCCGCTCGAGCTCTCCGAATGCGCCTCCCACCGCGCCGCCGAGCTCGTACAGGAGGAAAAACTGGACACCCTTTTGGGGAATCTCGATATATATAATCTGGAGCAGTACCACTACTATACGATGAAAGAGGATCACTATGTCTACTGCGTTTCCAAAAATCACCCCCTCTCGCATCTGACATCCGTCAGCCTGCCTGCCCTTTCTGAGGAAACGCTGCTCCTCTTCCACATGGACTCGGTACAGACACTCACCATCACCGCCGCCTTCCGCGCCCTCGGCCTCACGCCGCGCGTGAAGCTCTACCTCAGCCAGCTGACGACGATGATGAACTATCTGGAAAGCGGCCGCTGCGGTGCCTTTCTCTACTCGTCCATTCCCATCGATGAGGAGCGTTTCGTCCGCATCCCGGTCACGCCGGAAATCAGCGCCAAGTTTGGCATTCTCTGGAAGAAGGGCATCTTTCTCCCTCATGGGCTCGAAAAGTTTATCCGTTTTGTGAAAAGAAGGTATGTGAGGTGACTGGTGACTATGGAAACGCTTCGTCCCCCTCTTCCTTACACCGCTCGATTTCAGAAATCAGACTTCAGACGGATGTGCCGCAGCCCCCTTCCCCAATCGTTGTATAATAGTAGGGTATAAATAAAGGAGGCCCTCATGAATACCAAAGAAACCATAGACGCCATTCTCGCTGAGACAGGCAAAGCCGTCCTGGGCAAGGACGATGTACTCCGCCGTATACTGACCGCCATCTTGGCAGGCGGCCATATCCTGATCGATGACATCCCCGGCGTGGGCAAGACGACCATGGCCGTCGCCTTCACCCGCACGCTCGGGCTTGACTACAAGCGTATGCAGTTCACCCCCGATGTCCTGCCCTCGGATATCACTGGATTTTCCATGTATGACAAAGCCTCCGGCAGCTTTCGCTACGTGGCAGGCAGTGCGATGACGAATTTCTTCCTCGCCGATGAGATCAACCGCGCCTCTCCGAAGACTCAGTCCGCGCTCCTTGAGGTCATGCAGGAAGGACGCCTCTCGGTCGACGGCAAGACCTACGCCGTCCCGCAGCCTTTCATCGTCATGGCGACGCAGAATCCTTTCGGCTCCTCCGGCACGCAGGAGCTCCCCGAGTCGCAGACCGACCGCTTCATGATCCGCATCACCGTCGGCTATCCGTCCCGTGAGAACGAGATCGAGATCCTGAAGGGCAGCCGCCGGAGCGCCGCTCTGTCCCTTAGCGCCGTCATCACGCCCGACGACCTTCTTTCCCTGCGAAAACAAGCCGCAGAGGTCCACGTCGAAGACAGCCTCTTCGCCTACATGGTGGATATCGCCGCTGCTACCAGAGAAAGCCATGACATCTCGCTCGGTATCTCTCCGCGCGGCACGATGGCGCTTTCCGCCATGACCCGCGCCCATGCCCTCATGGAGGGCAGAGCTTACGCGACCCCGGATGACGTCCTCGCCGTCGCCCCCTACACCCTCTCCCACCGTATCACCCTTTCCGGCGATGCCCGCTTTGCCGGAAAGACCGCAGCGAGCGTGCTCGATGATATTTTGAAATCCGTCCCGATGCCGGAGCTTGTGTAATAGCGGGTGACTGGGGACTAGTAGCTAGGGATTAGGGATTGGGGATTAGGAGTGACTGGTGACTGGGGACTAGGAAACTCTCTCGTATCGTCATTTCGAGCGTAAGCGAGAAATCTTTGTCATTCGCGACCAAGCAAGCGATGTTTGGTACTCTCAAACGGGAAACCTTCTATCCACTTCCTTTCGGGCATCGCCCCGTTTCGTCATCCTGAGCGGCGAGAAACGTCGTATGTGAGATAACGAATGCCAGAACAGCTGCGACCTGAGTCGAAGAATCTCGGCGAAGCCGCCACCTTCACTCCTCACTCCTAACTCCTCATTCCTAATTTTCCTGAACCCTGAACCCTGTAAAGCAGTGTACCTCTTATGAACTATCTATCTTATCTCTTTCTTGTCATCATCGCCCTTCTCTTGATGATCCTCTACGACTTATACGCAGCCTTCCTGCTCGCCGCCATGCTCCTTCTGGTGCCGCTCCTTGCGCTTGCGCTGGGATATGCGGCGCGCCGATCGGTATCGGTGACGTTTTCTGCCCCGCACCGCGCACATAGAGGAGCGGCCGCCGAAGTCTGCCTCACCGCCAAAGGCCGCTTCCTCCCCCTTGTCTCTTCGCTCACGGCAACGATGGCAGGGAAGGAATACGACAGCTATGAAACAGAGAAGGACGAGACACGCTTCTATTTCCGGGTAGACACCGCGCATGCGGGACGCATCACGCTCCCCGCTCCCCGCCTTTCCTGGAAAGACCCGTTCGGACTTTTCCATTTCCAAAAAGACACGAAAGCCGCCACGCTCCTCGTCCTGCCCCGTCCGATGGGTGACTACGCGCATACGCTGCAGAGCCTCCTTCGCCTCTCCGGCAGTGAAGAGGTGGAATACTTCGGCGCGACGCCCTACCAGCCGGGGGATAATCCCCGCCTCATCAACTGGAAGGTCACGGCCCGCACAGAGGATGTCTATGTCCGTGACCGCATGCCCGCAGACGATGCGTGCCTTATCCTCGCGGCAGACTATGAAGAGGATGATACCCTGCGGGATCTTCTCGCCGATGCGCTCCTTTCCTGCGGCCTCGCTCTCACGGCAGCGCGTATGCCATTTCGTTTCGCCTGGATGACGATCCATGGCGAGGAGATCATCACCTCCGTCAAGAACAAGGCCGACTGGGAAGAGGCTGTCGCCGAGTTCCTCCTCGCCGGTGGTGAGAGTGCGCTGAAGACGAGCCATCTCTCTCCGTATATTCCGATCTGCTACCTGACAGGAAATCCTACGCCTGCCATTTCGCCCGTTCTGCACCCCTCCATCTGGTGCGTGCGTGATGCCAAGGGCGCTGCCCTTTCCGGAAAAGCCGCCATTGCCCGCGCGCTGGGAGGTGAAGCATGATGACACGCCTCCTCTCTTCTCTCGGTGCCTTCGGTGCTTCTTATGCACTCTTCTCCTACTTCGGTCTCGGTGCGCTTCCCTATGCGATTGCCGCTGCGCTCCTTGCGCCTCTTCTTTCTTTCGCTCTTTCCAGACTGCCCGGCAGGCGCCGACTGTCGCTTCTTGCGCTCCTTGCCCTCCTCCTTCTCTCGCTCCCGCTCCTTGTGAGAGATACCTTCCTTTCGAGCCTCCTCTCTGCGCTCATTTCTCTCGTCGATACGCTCAAAGAGCCATATGACATTGACATGACTGCACCGCTTGCGAAAGCCATCGCAAGCCCGGCTCTTGCCAAAGGGTGGCTCGCCTGCCTTCTCTCCCTCTTCTTTACGGCCGGCGCATGGTCGAAAGCGGCCCGCGCGATGGCAGCGCTTCTTTCCTTTTTCCTCATTCTCTTCGGCTTCTACTTCGGCGTGAACCCGCCCGCTCTCGCCATTCTTTGCTGCGCCTCCTACGGCCTTTCCGTCTTTGCCTCTCTCAAAAACCACGGACTCGGCATGCCGGAGATCCCCACCGTCGCTCTGACCCTGCTTCTGGGCGCAGGGCTTCTCCTCGCGCTCCCAGAAAGCCGGTATGAGCAGCCGGCGATCTTCTCCCATATGCAGGAGAAGATCATCGGCTGGACTGACCCCTATGACCCGATCTTCCACGCCGGCAATGCCTACACAGGCATGATGAAGGGCGCCGCCGGACATCAGCGCCTCGGCAACAGTGCCAGCATCCGCTATACCGGCCGCGTCATCGCAGACATCGAAGCGGCAAGCGATAAGCACCTCTACATTCGAAGCTGGACCGGCGGCCTCTACGAAGACAGCCGCTGGAAGGACTTCCCAGACAGCACCTACGATGGGACAGAAGCCCTCTTCTCCAAGAACCAAGGCGAATGGTACGACCAAGGTGCATGGCTCATGGAGGTCGCAGCCAGAAATCCATCGATCTCCCAAAAGCTCTTGAACTACACCAAAGAGAATGACCTTTCCGCCTTCAAGAAGCCCTTCACCCTCGCTGCCCTCTACGAAAAGAGCCGCTTCCTGCTCCTCCCCTATGATGCCGACTTCGGCGGTCCCTACTTCCAGTATGACCGCTCGCCGATTTCCCGCGAGGGCAAGGCCTACAGCACCGACGTATGGGACATCCCCGCCGGCGCGATTCTCTCCATGATGGCACGCGAATCCATCTCCGACCCCTACTACACGACGTATATAGAAGCCGAGAAACGCTATCGCAACTTCGTCTACGCGCACTACCTCACCATCCCGGAGGAAACGCGCGATGCCATCGCCTCGCTGGGCAAGACCCGCCCCGCACAAAGCCTTTCCGAGAAGCGCGCACGCATCGACGCCATCCGCCATTTTCTGGAGGATCACTACACCTATACGAAAAATCCGGGCAGAACGCCTGCGGATAAAGACTTTATCTCCTACTTCCTGACCGAAAGCAGGAAGGGCTACTGCACCTCCTTTGCCTCTGCCGCCGTCATGCTGCTCCGCGCCTCGGGGATCCCTGCCCGCTATGCAGTCGGCCTTTCCGTCGACAGGGAAGATCTCCAAAACGCCCCCCTGACCAAGGAAGGGCTACACGCCCTCTCCGTCAATGATCACCACGCCCACGCCTGGGTCGAAGTCTATGTCGATGGCCTCGGCTGGCGTCCTTGTGAAATGACCCCGGGCAAAGAGGGAGTAGAGAATCCCTTCCCGATCCCGCCCGACAAGCAGAAAAATGAACAGGGCGCGCCGGACAAACCGGCTGACGAGAAGAACACACGTGAGGAAGCACCGAAACAGCAGCCGCCTGCGCCGCAGCAGCCACAACAGCAGCCAAAGCAGCAGCCGCAGGGACAGCCCCCGCTCTCTCAGCCGAGGACGCCAGACGCCCCCGCTTCCCGCCCGCTTCTCCCGATGCTCCTCACCGTCCTGCTCGTGCTTGCACTTCTTTCCGCCTATCCGCTCTACCGCATGACAACCGCCTCCCGCCTCCTCGCCAAAGCACTCACGGATGACGCCCACTTCAAGCGCCTCATCGCCTACACGGAACGCCTTTCCCGCTGGGCAGGCCTTCCGACTCGCGGCTCCTACGAAGACAGGAAATCTGCTCTCACCAAAGACCCGCGCTTCGCCCCCTTCGCCCTCATGCTGGACCTTCTGGTCACCGCCCGCTTCTCGGGAAAACCGCTGACAGAAAGCGAGAAGGCCGACATCCTTGCCATCGTGAGGGAAGCAAGGAAGCAATGCCTCAAAGGACTTTCTCTGATAGAAAAAGTGAAATTCCTGTGGAAAAAATTGTGATTCATCACTTAGGATTAGGAATTTGAAGCACCAAGTGACTGGTGACTGTCAACTTGTATTTGCGTTTTCCCATGAACCAGTAGATAGCCTGCTGCTTGTTTATCGTGAAATGTGCTGCGGATCTTATATACAGAGGAATATTGGGGAAGCTCTATAAATATGGCACCCCTTCCACCACTTCTCACTTCTCACTTTCGAAAGGACTTCCATGGATATACTTTACATCATCTGGTTCGACGTGCTCCCCATCCTGGTCTTTTTAGGCGGCGGATGGTTTCTGGCGGGCAAGTTCAAGATCGAGGTCAAGACCTACGAGATCGTCATCACGCGCGTGGTACTGCCCTGCTTCGTCTTTTTCAACCTGTATCAGGTACCGCCCACCGCCTCTGATCTCCTCCTGCTTCCTGCGGCGCTTCTTCTGACAGCGATCCTTTTCGTGCTGTCCGCGCTTCTTGCCAAAGGGCTCTCCCAAGAGCCATCGCTCCGGCAGGCCATCTGCGGCATGGCCTCCTGTCCGAACGTCTGCTACCTTGGCGGCGTCCTCACCTACCTTATCTTTTCCCACCTGCCCTTTGCCTCCGCCGGAGAAGCAGCAGAGCTTCCGAAAGCGCTCGCGCTCCTGTCTCTCCTCATGACCCTTTCCCACCTGCTGCTCCGCACGGTCGGACACGCCATTGTGAGTAAGGAGTCCTCTTCCCTCTCGTCTCTCCTGCTTCGCGCGCTTACGACCCCTGTCCTCTACGGCGCGCTTCTTGCCTTTGCTGCTCAGCACTTCGACATCCCGCTGAAAGGCACCTTCCTCTATCCCGTGCTGCACCACTTCACCGGCGCCTTTATGGTACTGACTGCTGTCACGACCGGCGTCATGATCCGGCGCAGTCACTGCTTCACGGTCAGCAAAGACATCCTCCTTCCCGCACTGGTGAAGCTCCTCGTATCGCCGCTTCTGGCACTGGGGCTTCTCGCCGTTTCCCCTTCGATGGATGACCTGGCAAAAGAGATCCTTCTTCTCTTTGCCGCCATCCCCTGCGCCATGGATTTCTCCATGGTGGGCACCACCAGCGCACAGAAGTCTATCTTCCAGAGATCCCTGATGACGCAGATGTCACTTTCCATCCTTACCCTTCCCCTTGTGATTTTCCTCTGCCGGCTCTTCTTCCCGGCTTCCATGTAAGGAGGCAGACATGGCTTTCCTGCAAATCATTTCCGATAATATCGTGCCGCTTCTGGTCTTCGTCGCCATCGGCTACCTGCTCGATCTCAGATACCATCTCGATGTCATATCGCTCAATAAGCTCACCTTCTTCATCGTGCTCCCGAGCTTCATCTTCTACAGCATCTACGTCGCAGAGATCGATATGACACTCCTGAACGTCTTTCTGATGGCATTCGTCCAGATGTTCCTCATCGCCCTTGCCGCCTGGTCCTACGGGAAATTCCGTGGGATGCCCGTCGGGAAGATCGAGTGCCTCAAAAACGGCACCATGTTCTCCAATAACGGAAACATCGGCATCGCCCTGATCGCCCTCGTCTTCGGCAATGCCCCCTACGTCATCGATGGAGAGACGCCCTATCTCGCGCAGGCGGGCGCCTGCGCCACCATCCTCCTCGTACAGATGAATATGACACTAAATACGCTGGGCCTCTATCAGGCCGGCAAAGGAAAGCTGACACCACGCGATGCGATCTCCGTCATCTTCCACATGCCTGTCATCTACACACTCGTCGCCGTCTTCACCATCAAATTCTCCGGCTTCGACATGACACAGGTCTTTCTCTGGCCTGTCTTTGAAAACTGTGCCAATGCCCTCGTCTCCATCGTCATGCTTGCCCTCGGCATCCAGATCCATCGGAGTACCATCGTCTTTCGAGACATCGATGCCTGGGCCGGCTGCACGATCCGCCTCGTCATCGCTCCGCTTCTGGCTTACCTTCTCCTTCTGGTCTCTGACCTCGCAGGACTTCACCTGTCCCCTGTCCTGAAGCAGACCATCCTCATCATGGCCTCTGTCCCCGGCGCCGTCAATTCCGTCCTCTACGCCGTCGAATTTCACAATTTTGAAGACTTCGCCACCGAGCTCGTCATGATGAGCACCTTGCTCTCCTGCATCACCATGACCGGCGTCATCTATCTGGCGCGTGTCCTGTTCCCGATCGTGATCTGATGAAATGGCCGTGAGCCGGTTGTCTGCGTTTACTGCACGCAAAAAAAGCACGTCATTTTCAAGAAAGAGAATGACGTGCTTTTTAAACGGCTGCTAAGCGTCAGCGCTTGGATCAGCAGCGCGCCTTGCGGCTCCTTCAGGCATCGCCCTCCGCATCATCGGAAAAGACTCGACCTCCATTCCTCCTGCCCTCATGCATGAGCTCCCCCTTCGCCCGCATTCACCGCGTCCATGACGGCTTCCCCTTTACTTTTTCGAAAAAATGCGATATACTATAAAACATCATTTATGGCGGTGTAGCCAAGCGCTAAGGCGTGGGGCCTGCAAGCCCCTTATCCCCGTGTTCAACTCCGGGCACCGCCTCCAACCATCACACTCCTGCACTTGCAGGAGTTTTTTTCTGCAGAAACGCACACGCTCTCAGACCGCATCCCCCGCCTCCTGCTTCTGCCGGCTGCGATGATGTGTATCTTGGTCAATTCCCTTCGGCTTAAAGACCATCAGCATGATCGAACCGGTAACAATGAGCGCACCGCCCAACCATGATGCAGGCGCCATGATTTCATCCCAAAAAGCCCAGCCAAAAATGACATGAAACAAGATTTCACTATACATCAAAAAAGAAACGACCAGCGAATTGACATGCTGAAACGCCCATGTCATAAACATCTGCGCCGATAAGGCAAAAAGCCCCAGCCCAATGACAAAGAACCAGTCTCTCCCCTGCGGCAAGATCCATGACTCATTCCCGGAAATCGACAGCCCGACAAGAATGCTGAAAATCTGAAAATAAAAAACAATTTCTGTATTTGAGCGAAATCCTTTCTCTGCAAGACAGCTGATCACCACGTAAGCAGCTGCAGAAAAAAAGCCGCCGCCGATTCCAAAAAGCGTATACATATTAAATGCATTGAAATTCCAGATCTGCACCACGCAAAGGGTCCCGATCGCAATGGAAAGCATCCCAGGAATCGCCTGACGGGGAAGTTTTTCTTTCAAAAAAATCGGAGACAGGAGACACATAAAGAAGGCAGCGAGCTGTGAGAGGATTTGTGAATCCCCCAGCGTCAGCCCTTCTATAGACAAAAAATAAAAAAAGAGTGCAATGCTGCCAAAAAGCCCTCGAAGGCATAACATGCACTTATGCTTCCCTGAAAAGAAATGCTCCTTCGTCTGCAGGCAGAGGAGAGGAATAAAGAAAAGTCCTACGATCCCGCGAAAGAGCGTCATCTCTCCTGATGGCATCTCCGGTAGCCACTTGGCACAGGCTGACATGAAGGTGAAGGAGAGCGAGGCCAGTATCGTTGTCACGACCCCCATGGTAATGCTGCTGCGTTTTCGTTTCTTCGACCTCAAAGCCATTTTTAACCGTTTGAATGGCTGATATATCACCCTCGGTTGTTCCATCAAATCTGCCTCTTTTCTTTCTGTTTTCTTGATTATAATGTTTGTATGAGAGCTGATTCAATGGACAATTTGTATTTTATGTGCTTTATTGTTCACTTTCTTTTATTTGTATTGGAAGCAAATAAGCAAGACCTGCATGACTTCCCATAAAAAAAGAGGTCATCTTTGACTTCATCAAAGATGACCTCTTTTTATCCCTAGGGAAACACTGATTCAATCGTTGCCAGATTTTACTCTTGAATTTTTATGCATGGCGAGGAATAACCTGACGCGAATAGCGAGCTATTTAAGGAAGGCTATGACGAAGCTATGTATAAAAATTCTTGTAGAATCTGACTCTGCGATTGAATCAGCGTTTCCCTAGTCCTTCGGAACCGGACCATATTTATTTTTCTTATTCTGCCCGGGGAAGAACGCAAGCAGGATCACCGCTGCCATGAAGATCACTGCGATCGTCCGTGTGGCTGTGAGCTGCGAACCCAGGTACTCTCCTCCGAGCTGATTGATAGCAAAGAGGATCGCGAAGAAGATCCAGTAATAGATATGAGAAAGCCCCAAGTCCGACATACGCCGCATCGCAAGGCTGATGAGCGAAATGAAGCAGAGCGTCCCCAGGATCAGAAACGTCATGATGTATACATTCGCATCTCCCACAAAAAGCTCAGGCTTGAAGCAGGTGAAGGCGAACATGAAGGCAGCCGGAATGCCGACGGTCAGCATCTTGGGGATATAGGATCTGCGACTGATACGACCCACGGGATCAAAGAACGTGGAAAACAGGCGTCCCAAAGGTCCCTTTGCCTGTTTCTTTTCTTCCGCTTCGACAGCCGCCTGATCAGAAAGCGCTTTCGCGGCCTCGCTGTCCATGAGAGCGATCGTGAAGCTCTTGTCACCCTTCGCCGGGCGTGTCACAAAGATCGAGGTCACGGTATCTGCGAAAATATCCATCGCGCTTGATGCCTGCGCTTCGCCCGCTTCCTTCGTGAGTGCCTCTATCAGCGCCGCTCTCTTCTCCGCCGGAAGCTCTGCGTAGATCGCTGCGGTCTTCTTACGGTAAATGCAGACGCCCGTGAGGGAGATCTCTTCCCCGTAGAAGGATGCCTTCTCTTCTCCTTCCGAGAGAGAATAGAACGCAGTGTTCTTCTCTTCGTCCCGACTCTCCTCGGTGCATGTGAAGTGATTTGCGATCATCCTAAGCGAGTCTCCGAGACGGAGCGCGCCGATCTTTCTCGTCTTTCTCTTCCTTCCCCCTGTCACAGCCTTGCTTTGAGTCTCAGAGATATCCGGAATATCAAAATTCATTGCCATAGCCCTCACCTGTTTTCTAAAAATTTTCACTGTACCTATTATACCTTCTTGCCGGCAGGAAAGAAATAAAAAAGAAGCCGCTCCGGAGTGATATGATCCCCCTAAAGCAGACAAGGTAAATAACCAAACTGCTTTAGGGGGATTTTTTAATGGCCAAAAGGAAACATTCAGCAGATTGGATGCTTGCCAGAGTGAGAGAATATCTTTCCGGCAAA
>OJJV01000457.1_pt1 | contig 27429 bp, 26 predicted proteins | sample 1596391 | NCBI WGS metagenome assembly OJJV01 (sample SAMEA4350164, study PRJEB24818) | metagenome | biome: human; feature: gut; material: faeces | place: Denmark | collected 2013-09
CGCCGTATCTGCCAGCGCCAGCGCGTCATCTCTTTTGAGGGCAAAAAGAACGGCGGCCTTGAAATGTCCTTCAAAACCGCCGATGGGGAATCAAACCTTAAAATAGGCGCACGAAATTATCTGCCCCAGTCAACGGTTTTTTTCTTTCCCCGGACGGGGCAGATAACTTATTATGCAGAGCGGAGCCGATGTGCGCTAATCGGTTCCTTGTACTTTCTCCTTCAGCTTTCGGAAAGATGTATCACTGATGGCGTGTTCAATCCGGCAGGCGTCTTGTTCCGCTGTTTCCTGATCGACGCCAGCAGCGATAAACTGCTCCATAAAAAACAAATGGCGTTCATAGATTTTCTCGGCAATCTCCCGACCTATGACGGTCAGATGAAGGAACCCATCATCATCCACGGTCAGAAAACCTCCATTTTTCAAAACGCCTACCGCATGGCTGATACTCGGTTTGCTAAAGCCCATGTGCCGGGCAAGGTCAATGGAGCGGACCATGCCCATTTTCTTTTGTAGAACAAGGATAGCCTCCAGATAATCCTCCCCAGACGCATGAATCTTCATCAGTTCCTCCTTTATGCTTATTGTTGAATCCTCCAGCCCTCAGCCTGTTCCCGAATCTTAATAAATTCCTGATAGGTTCCCCTTTGAGCCAGCAATTCCTTATGGGTTCCTTTCTGCACGACGGTTCCACCATCAATGACAAGAATTTGATCCGCATTTTCAATCGTCGCCAGTCTATGGGCAATCGTTATGATTGTTTTACCATGTGTCAGTGCGGAAATAGCCTCTTGAATCAAATGCTCATTCTCTGGGTCAATGCTGGCCGTGGCCTCATCCAAAATAACAATCGGCGCATCTTTCAGCATGGCTCTGGCAATCGAAATCCGCTGCTTTTCACCGCCGGAAAGAGAAGAACCGCCCTCCCCAATGACGGTATCATATCCATCTGGCAAGGCCATAATAAAGTCATGGCAGCGCGCTTCTTTTGCAGCGGCAATCATCTGTTCCTCCGAAGCGTCCGGGCTGCCGAATTTGATATTGTTACGGATTGTATCCCGGAACAGATATACATTCTGGAACACCATACTGATATTTTTTAGTAAGCTGTCACAGGTAAATTCTCGAATATCTGTTTCTCCTAAAGTGATTTTTCCGGCGTCAACATCATAAAAGCGTGCAATCAGGCTGCACAGGGTAGACTTGCCGCTCCCGGAGGGACCTACAATCGCTGTTGTGGTATTCTGCGGAATCGTGAAATTCACATCATGCAATACAGTCCGTTTATCGTAACCAAAGGATACATCCTGAAAAGTAATGTCATACGAGGTCGGTGTAATATCTTTTCCGTCTTGGTCGATATATTCTGCATTTTCCAGAGCTTCCAGCTTATTCATAGCAGAATCTATAAGACCCAGCATGTGAGCCGCGTCGTTAATGTTTTCCACACTTCCAAAGATTACGAAAGAAAACAGAACAAACATCAGGAAATAAGCAAGACTCATTTGCCCGTTAAGTGTCTGCCATGCACAGATAAACACAATCCCCATAGATGCCAGTTTTAAGGAGAACAGATGCAAGCAGTTAAATGGCGTATAGCCTTTTTCTACTTTGATATGAATATTTTTCAAATCCGTATTTGCCTTGCGGAAACTTTCGATAGAAGCCCCTTCCTGTCCGAACGATTTAACGATGGACAGCCCGCGGATATATTCAATCGCAGAGCCAGACATATCCTCCATGGCCTGGTGCGTGATAGCAGCGGTCTTTTCACTGTGCCTGCTGATACCATGTAAAGCTAATGCGGAAAAGGCAACGCCGACAACAGAAATCACTGCTGCGGCTGGACTCAGGAAAAGGAAACACAGAAGAATTGCAATAAACTTTGCATATCCGTTGATGATGATGTCAACCATCTTCATTCCCTGCAATTCAAGTGTGGATAGCTCTGTAGTAACACCTGTCAGAATATCGCCCACGCTGTTTTTAGAAAAATATCCCAGAGGAACCCTTTTTAGCACATCGCCCAAATGGATTCGCTGTCCTGCGGCCACTTCATAACCAATGCTTTCCTGCAATACCGCCCGCAGATAAGAGAGTAGAAAGTTAAGCGCAATCGAGCCAACAATAATCCAAAGTGTCTGCCAGATCAGGGCGGATTCTATTGTGCTGCCTGTCCAATAAGCCGCGATTGTTTTATCAAGAGCATAAGCAGCAGCCATTGTAGGGATCGCCGTAGACAGGCTGCTGAAAAAGGAAAAAACAGAGCCAAGGTAGAGGCGTCCCTTATATTTCCCCGCCCATTGAATGATCCGTTTCATAGACTTAAACATGAGCGGCCACCTCCTTCTTTTCACTCACAGACCAATTCTTCGCCCCGATGTGCGCTTTCCACATATCCGCATAAAGCGGACACCGCTTCAACAATTCTTCCTGCTTTCCGCAATCCACAATCCGGCCTTTTTTCAACACGACAATCTGATCTGCGTTCTGAATGGTGGAAAGGCGGTGGGCGATCACAAGAAGGGTTTTACCCTTTGATAATGCCATGATAGATTTCTGGATTTTATCTTCATTCTGTGGGTCAGTAAATGCTGTCGCTTCATCCAAAATAACAATCGGGGCATTTTTGAGGATCGCCCTCGCAATCGCAATCCGCTGTTTTTCGCCGCCGGACAGCCTCTTTCCGGCATCACCGGCAGGGGTATCATATCCTTTGTCCAAACGCACAATAAATTCATCACAGCAGGCCGCTTTCGCCGCCGCATATACTTCTTCATCTGTGGCGTTTGGATTCCCAAGACGGATGTTCTCTTTCAGGGAGCAATTAAACAGGAAGTTATCCTGCGTCACAAAACTAACCAGTTCGGAAAGCTGACGTATAGACAACTCTTTGACATTTTTCCCTCCAATGGTAATGCTGCCGCCTGTCACGTCCCAAAATCTTGCAATCAGACGGGCAATCGTCGATTTACCGCCGCCAGATGGTCCTACAAGTGCCGTAAAACTTCCCTCTGGCAATTCCAGGTTCACATCATGCAACACTTCATTTTGCTCGGAACCGTCATAGGAAAAGGTTACATGCTTCAACGCAATATCATTGTGAGGAATAGATACGATTTTCCCTGAATCCGGCAGTACAGGCAGGTTCAAAAGTTCATTTGCCGCCTCTACTGCATATTCCATAGACTTTGCTTCGTTAATGAAAGTGGTTGCTTTCATCAACGGTCCAACAATGCTGAGGGAAAGGATAATCCCCATTGCAAGCTCCGCAGGGGAGATACTTCCATTCTGCACCAGCAAAAGGCCGACAGGAAGAACCCCCAGGAGCGTTGTGGGCATAATCGCCATCATCAGGTTCATCGATTTCCATGTACTCTTAAACCATGCCAAGGTAAACTCTTTGAACGACTGGACAGCATTAACAAATTTTTCATAGGAGCTTGTGCTTTGGTTAAAGGCCTTTACAACCTCGATACCTTCCACATACTCGATAATAATACTGTTGACGTGGTTATTTGCCTCCATATAAGCGGCGTACTGGCTGTTATAGTTCCTCATAAGGAAAAACATAGGAATCATGGCCAGCACCGGAGAAATCAGGACCGCCAATCCCATGCGCCAGTCGATAACCAGCATCCAGATAAAAATTGCAACAGGGAGTAGGAGGTTAGAGGTCAATTCCGGGATCATGTGTGCCAAAGGCGGCTCTAAGTCCTCAACCTTATCCATGATGATATTTTTCAGATAGCCGATCCGCCGCCCCATCACTTCGCCAAGGGGAGCTTTCATCAGCCGGTCTGCAATTTTAAGCCGGATTCCTTCCAAAATGGTATAGGCTGAAATATGCGCCAGGATCGTAGAGATTCCATGGCAGGCAACCCGCAGCAGGTAGCCCGCTGCTCCAACCAGACACCAAATCAGAATGCCATTCAGGGTCACATTCTGATTGATAAATGCCAGCAGGATTTCATATACAGCCCAAAAAGGAATAAACCCTCCTGCAACGCTCAGAATGGCGCAGAATACCGAAAGAGCCATTTTCCCCTTGCATGGTGCGGCGAAGGAAAACAGAATTTTCACCCAATTATCTTTTTGCTGCTTCATTACAATCACCTTCCTTCTTTTAGTCAGCAAAGAAAAAAGGATGGGTAGTCTTTGCTAACCATCCTCATTGTAGCAGTATTCAATTCTTCTTTCCTCTCCAAAACGGCATTTATGCACCGTTTAGAAAAAAGATTTTCGGTATTCCATCGGCGTCTGCCCTATCACCTGCCGGAAAGCTGTTGCAAATTTACTGGGGCTTTCATATCCCACAGCTCCGGCAATTTCCGCAATCCCTTTTTGGGAATCCTGCCGGAGCATTGTGGCAGCAACGTTCATCCGATAACGGCGAAGATAGGAATACATGGAATCTCCGAATATTTCCTTAAAGCAGGTTTTCATCCCCGTCAATGAAATCTGGAATCGTTCAGCTAATTCATCCATCGTGTAATGCTCCTGCAAATTTGCCGTAATAAGATCATGGATCGCTTTGATTTTTTCTACCTGCCCTTTATAGAAATAAGGGCGATCTTCTTTGGAATCAGAAAACTGCAAAGCGTCCAGATATAAAAGCAGCTCCAGGGCTTTTACTTTATAGTAGTCACCTTTGATCTGCTGCGGGACAAAGTAAAGCTCTGAAAAAATATGTTCAATTCCTGGCTCATTATGAATCACAAACGGTTTCTTGTCATTGCAATACTTTTTTTGAAGCTCGTACAAATCAACAGAAAATCCGCCAAAAAAGTCTTTCAGCGCCGGCACAGCAATGTCCAGATCAAATCCCAGGGTCATCCCATGATAGTGGCAGAGTGGAAAGCAGAACCGTCCCGAATGGGAACGCCGGTCATCCACACGCATCTCATGCTCTTGCAAATAGCTATACGCATTATTGCCAATCTCGCTTTCGATCCGTCCCTCCCTGCAATGGTCTATATAGAGAAGCGAACTGTCCGTACTACTCTGAAAGTAGGAGGTACATTCTTTCAGGTGCATATCGCTATACATCACAAAAGCGCCATCAAAAATTTTGTGGGCTGTCATGGTTCCCTCGCCGCTCTCGTCAAAAAGCTGCAGGACAACGCAATCCTCAGTTTCAATGACATTTTTAACATTTGAGCCGCAGTTTATTTTACCATCAAACAGTTTGATTTCCGCCGCCTCCTTCCATCATAAAGAAATTAAATAACCGTTCCCGTCCTTCCGTATCCTGGAGGAAATAGCTTTCCTCCAATCTGCCGTTTTCCAGATGGATCACATAATTGCAGCACCTGAGTATAAATTCAGGATCATGGGTCACAATCACAATGGTTTTTCCTGAATCGGCAAGTTCTTTGACTGAATCGGCTACCTGCCTCATGTGAAAAAGATCAAGGCCGCTGGTAGGTTCGTCAAATAGTATAACCGGACGTTCAGAGGCAATCGCAGAAGCAATCGCCACACGTTGTTTTTGCCCTCCCGAAAGCCCCATGGGATGGCAGGCTTTGTACGGAAGCAAATCCATTTCTGTCAAGATAGCCTCTGCCTTTGCCACATTTTCAGGCGATTCATCGGAATCTTTTCCCGGCATACTTAACAGGACTTCCTCTAAAACGCTCTCTGTAAAAAGCTGATGGTTTACATCCTGCATGACCATATAGCATAGCTTCAGTCGCTGTTTGCTTGAATAGGAAGTACCATCTTTTTGGAGGATACCTTTACATCTTTTTTCCAGTCCGCATAAGCAGCGGGATAGTGTCGTTTTCCCGGCTCCATTGTGCCCGATGACCGCCGTTACATTTCCGGCAGGAAGCTCTATATTTTCCAGAGAAAGCGTTTCCGGCTGTTTCTTGTATGCGAAATGGAAATGGTTCAGTTTCCATATCCCCTGCCCTGAATGTAGACTGGCAGGCTCAATGTCTGAAAACTCACTCAGGCCAAGAGGCCGTAATCCCATTTTAGCTTTTTCCGCCGCCGGAATCAACTGAAATTCCGGCAAAGTATAATCCCCTTGTATTTCCCCATCGCTTAAATATATGATCCTGTCTGCCAGATCATAAAGATAGTAGAGCCGGTGCTCCGCAATAATAATTGTTTTGCCCTGTGACTTCAATATTTTTAACAGTTTCCGAAAATCAGCGATGGAATAGGCGTCAAGGTTGGAAGATGGCTCGTCCAAAACAAATACATCCGGTTCCACAGCGGCGGCAGATCCACAGGCGATTTTTTGCTTTTCCCCACCGGAAAGGGAGAAAACACTTCTGTCCAGCAGATTTGTAAGGTTCAACTGCTCTGAGACCAGCTTTACCCGCTTTCGGATTTCTGCTTCTTCCAATCCATGGTTTTCACATCCAAAGGCAATTTCGCTGGTCGTATCCACATTAAAAAATTGAGAACGTGGATTCTGAAAAACAGAACCCACTTTTTTTGATATATCAAACAGGGAAAGCCCGCTCATATCTTCTCCATCAAGCATGACAGTGCCTTCCAGCTTTCCATCGTAATAATGAGGAATCAGTCCGTTAAACAGCCGTGTCAGTGTGGTTTTACCGCAGCCCGATGTTCCGCAGAGCAGTACAAAATCCCCGTCGTTAATAGACAGGTCAATATTTCTTAATGTTCCGTGTCCTTTCCTGTCCCCAATGTCAGTTTCATTTGGAGGGTAGGAAAAAGAAACTTTTTTACATTCGATCATAGGCCTACCTCCCTGTAATCATCGTGACAATAGGAATTGCAAAAGCCACCACACATAGCAGCAGGAAAAAAACATCCTGCACATGAAAGCCGATTTCGCAGATGTTTGTCCTCTTGACCGGACCACCCAATCCTCTTGTCAGGGCTGCCGCATTTAATTCTTCCCCGATCTTGACGGAACACATGATAACAGGGACAAGCCTGTATTCCAGCATTGCACTGGCTTTGCCCCCGCCAAAACGGATTCCTCTCATTTTCATAGCGTCCCCTATGGCATTATATTCTTCTACAACAGTAGGGAAAAATCGGAATATCACGGACATAGGAATGATGATCTGCTCCGGTAAATGCAGCTTCTTCATGGAGGCAACAAACTCGCTGACCGTCGTTGTCCTGACCGTGATGTATCCCATCATAATCCCCGGCACAAACCGCATAAAGAAACCGCAGATTGCAACAACAAGAAAGTTAGGAAGGCCGGACAGGTGGGGGAGCGCCCATAGTTGCAATATATAGCTGCCGCCATATAAAACAAAATAGATAACCGATCCCTTCCACGATTTTTCCGTGAGCAGCAGGATCAATGGAACAGCAGCCAAAATAGGAGCAAACTGTTTAGAAGCAGCCCCACCTCCGCCGCTCAAGACAAAGAGGGCAATCGTGATAAGCAATGCCAACTTTGTCCGAGGGTCTAACGACAGGCCGGTTTCCTTTTTTTTGCTTGCTAACAATTCACGGCGCATTATGCAATACCCGCACGCTTAAAGTGCTTTTTGAAAATTTTCTGGCCGATCACACCGCCGATCACGCCGCAAACGAATCCGGCAATCAAAAGAAGGGGGAGCGTATATGCCGAGATATAGCTCATAATGGAATCTGCATACTCTTGTCCATAACCGCTGATTAGCTGCTGATAGTAGCTGTCCCGTGTTGCAACAATGGGGATGTAGTTTCCGATGATCCACATAGAAAAAACACCATGCGATATGATTCCTTTTTTTGCACTCTTATAATCGCCGGATTTCAAAACAAGATCAGCCAGGACACCGAACACGGCACCGGTAATAATGCTCCAATACCCCATGCCGGTCAGCAACATTAAAATACCGCAGATCAGTCCTGTCAGCGATACCATTCCAAACTTCTGGACTTTAGAATAATACAGCATCATTACGATTCCGCCAATCAGCGGAACCAGCACGATCAGAAGCGGAAGAAAAATAGGGATAAATCCCAGCATGGCAATCGCCATCATCACCACAAAATAGATCGCAGTGAAGATTCCAACATTGATAAGGTCTTTTCCTTGTAGTTTATTCATTATTTGGTCCTCCTGTTTGCTTTTGTGTTAGCACCAACTAACCGCATTTCAGTATAGCAGATATGTCGGTATGTTTCTTCTCCAAAAAGGCATTTTCACTCCAAATAGACAATTACTTTACTCTTGCTATCTTTGCGGGGAATGATTGTCTGCGTGTGAGCGTGAACATAGAACTATCCCACATTGAAAAGCGGCGGTTCTTGCATAATTTGAAATGGAAACAGCCAAAATCACCGCTTCAAATTGTAGTATTAGTAGAGGGAGAAATAGAAGGTAGGGTAACGATAGCAAGCACAGCAAGCGAGTACCCGCTTGCGAATTTTGAGATTTTCAGGCCCCTTACCCGAAAATTCAAAATTGCTTGTTGGGATAATCCCAAACCCTTATGAAGAACGGAGGCGGCGCATGGCAAACCGAAAGCGGAATATCCAAATGAAATTCTATGTCACGGAGGACGAAAAACGGCTTATAGACGAGAAAATGAGCCAGCTACCCACACGCAGATATGGCGCCTATCTCCGCAAGATGGCGATTGACGGGTATATCATCTATACTGACACCGCAGATATCAAGGCATTTACCAGAGAGCTTTCCGCCATCGGTCGGAACATCAACCAGATCGCCAAGCGGATCAACGCCGGAGGTCCTGCGTATCAGGCCGACATGGACGAGATACGGGAAAGGTTGGACGAGATATGGCAGTTACAAAGACGCATCCTATCAAGTCAACGCTGAAAGCGGCCATTGACTATATCTGCAACCCGGAAAAGACGGACGGAAAGCTGCTTGTATCCTCCTATGGCTGTGCCGCCGAAACTGCGGATATTGAATTTTCCTGGACCCGCCGCCATGCCATCGACAAGGGAACGAACCTGGGCCGTCACCTGATCCAAGCCTTTCAGCCTGGGGAGGTTACGCCGGAGCAGGCCCATGAGATCGGCATGGAGCTTGCAAAAGAAATCCTGGGCGGCAAGTATGAATTTGTACTTACCACCCATATAGACAAAGATCATGTTCATAACCACCTGATTTTCAATGCGGTCAGCTTTGCGGATCACAAGCACTATCATTCCAACAAGCGAAGCTATCACGATATCCGCCGTATCTCCGACCGGCTTTGCAAGGAACACGGTCTGTCCGTCATCATCCCAGGACAAGACAAGGGCAAGAGCTATATTGAACATCAGGCTGCACAGAACGGCACCAGCTATAAGGCAAAGTTGAAAGCTGCCATTGACCGGCTTCTGCCAACCTGTTCCGATTTAGAAGAACTGCTTCGTCGCCTGCAGAGAGAAGGCTATGAGATCAAGCGGGGCAAATATATCTCCGCCAGAGCACCGGATCAGGAACGGTTCACCCGTCTGAAAACCCTGGGTGTGGACTACACCGAAGAAGCCCTTGCTGCCCGGATCGCCGGACGTTCCAGACCTTCCCGCCAGCCGAAACAGCGGAACGGAAAGATCAGCCTGCTCATTGATATCCAGAACAACATCAAGGCACAGCAGAGTGCAGGCTTCACCCATTGGGCGAAGCTGAACAATCTGAAACAGGCCGCCAAGACCATGAATTTCCTGACGGAACACGGGATAAGCAGTTATGGAGAACTGGAAAGCAAATTGACCGCAGTATCCGCACGCAGGGATACCGCTCATGCAGAGATCAAGCGGATAGAAAGCAGAAGTGCCGAACTTGCCCTTGTGATGAAGCATGCCGGAACTTACCGTCAGCTAAAGCCGCTTTATGAAAGATACCGTAAATCGAATGATAAAGAAAAGTTTCTGCGGGGGCATGAGAGCGAGATCATCCTTTTTGAAGCGGCCGCCAGAGAATTAAAACGGCTGGGGACTGTGCCGCTGCCGACAACGGAAAGCATGAAAACGGAGCTTGCTAATCTCAACGCAGAAAAGGAACGGCTCCTTGCTGAATATAAAGCCGCAAGAGCCGAAGCCCAGGAATACGAGACCGTCAAGCAAAATGTGGATGCGCTGCTGACCGTTGCAAAGGAACAGGAACAACAGCGGCGGCATGAACTGGAATAAATTTCATTGAAAGACGCTGGGCGCAGCTCCCGGCATCCTGTATAATGGAACTGCGGAAGGAGGTTTTACCGATGACAAGAAGCGAAGCAATCAAAGCATTTTTCTTCAAAAGTGTACTGCCCGTGACCGTGGCACTGATCCTGTATTGTATCTTCAAATCCGCCTGCGTGAAGAACGGAGAGATTGACTATGTATGGCTCTGGATACTCTGCGGGCTGCCATTTGGACTCCATCGGATGTGCCTCTTGATCGTACCAGGTGGCGGCTCCCTGGGTGGAGGGATTGCCCTGTTTGCATTGAACTTCATTATCGGCGGCGTGATCGGTGGTTTTGTTCTGGCATGGCGGCTGATTGTGGCGGTATGGTATGTGCCGCTGACGGTGTACCGGCTGATTGTAGGCTGATTTTTGCGTCATGGAAATATGGAAAACTGCCGCTCGTGCCGATGGAAAAGCCATTCACAACCTGATGGAAAAAGACAAGCCTTTTCCCACAAGTCTGCAAACAGCTTTCCCACAGCCTCACAATCCTGGCAGTTTACACACATTCCCACAACGCCTACTGCGGCGGCTATCCATCCTTTCCTATCCAATCCTAATGAGAAAATACTATGGAAATTCCTTTTCAACGGAGGTACAATTTGTACCCCTGTTCAAACAACAGAACCGTGTTAAAGTAATTTGATGATAGCAAAAAGAAAAAGCGGGAGTACAGCCGATCGGACGAACCGAAAAGCTGTACTCCCGTTTTGCGTGACAGAAAGTGTTTGAAATCAAGCCTTTTTCTTCATGTGCCAGCAAGCAGACCGACACATGAGAAATCATAAAGGCTCCCTTTGAAAATATGGATACAGGGAATTATTCTGCGTTTTTCGCCCCCTTATCCTCACAGATTTTAGACCGTTTGGAACTGTAATGCGGACAAGCGACCAGACATACCCGGAAACTCTGCTTGCAGCCGTGAACACATTTTTTGCAGATATGGTTATACTGCCGTCTGCCGTTCTCGCCCAGGAAGAACGCCCATTCCAGCCGCCACTTCTTGCTTCGGCTCATAGGCAGTCATGCTCCGGCACATCACGACCGGGCTTCTTGCCCTCCTGGGGTTTATGCTCGGCACATTCCCGTTTGGCGTCCTCCAACCGCTCACGGATGGAAGGCTTCTCCGGCGTCGTCCGCTCTGCGTACCCCTGGGCTTTTTCCAATTCTTCGCCGCGTCTGCCGTTGTTGATAACGCCGTCGATCATGCCGTAGTCATCCTCCAATGTCATTTCCGCTGTGCGGAGGGGATTATCCTTTTCCGGCTGTTCCGCTGCCACGGCAAAGGCCCGTGTGCCGTTTCCCATGATAAGATACTTTCCATCATCGGAAATATGGTGGACACCGTAACCGGCCGCCTCCATCTGTTCCCGGCTCATAGCCGTCACCTGAAAGCTGCCCCTGGGTGTCTGCACACGTTCGCCAGTTTCAAAACGGTCTGGCAGATAAGCGAGGTCTTGCTTCTCTGCCGGGACAGGGAGAACAACGATATTGCCATTGATCTGCATAAATCGTTCCGGCGTTTTGAACTGTTCCGTGTATTTCTGAATCAGTTCCGGGGACAGGGAGGCAAAATCTTCCTCACCAAGTCCAACCACCAAAAAAGTCCCTGCTACGATATCATAAATTTCTCCATTTTCATCCCGCAGCCCACGGTTCAGATCAAGCCCGATGAGCTTTCCTTCATCATTGCAGACCAGCGCCACCGGGTCAGAATAGGGATAGGTTGCCCCAATATCACCGCCAACCTCTGCCTGCAGGGAATGAAGGTCGGGGTCGATCTCCTTCACATAGGGTTTCTTCATAGGTTCCACTACAAGCACAGTCATCTTTTCCGAGGCAACCTTCTCCGCAGCGGACAGCATTTCATCCGCATGGGACTTCTCCGGGTCATCCAAAGCGGCCTCGACCTCCGCCGGATCAAAATCAAGAAATTCCTCATAGCCCGTGGCGTCCTTGAACTTTTCAATCTCCGAAGGAAGATAGTCCTCCTGCGTCTGCCCCAGTGCCGCCAGCTTTTCATCCAAAGCGGAAATGCGTCCGGCCATCAGATTTTCATACAGTTCTTCCTTTGCGGCGTGTGCCTCCGGGTGCTCCGCCGCATACTGCGGATCGTTCTGACGGAAAAACTCGTCCATGTCAAAGGCGATATCCATAGCCCATTCAGATTTTTCTTCTTCGGGAAGATCGTCCTGAAAGGTCATCACCCGGTACTCGTCGGGGATACTGCCGCGCTCACCGTCGTAATACTCATGGAAACTGTCACCCGTATCACGCACATAGCCCTGATCCGTGAAGGTGCCGTTTTCCTCCAACGCAACGTCCCGGCCGTAGGCCTCATAGTCGATGTAATTCTGCAAATGCTCTGGCACCTGCATAACGTCCAGTTCTTCGATGTAATATCGGCCCAGATCGTCATAGTCATGGATATCGGGGTAAACCTCATAGCAATCCAGATTCTCGGTGAGGTTGATGATCTCCTGCAGGCTGCTGGTATAGTCTCCGATCTCCATAGCGGCCTGGAACTTCGCATAGTCGCTCTGGTCCATTTCATCCAGCTTCGACGCCAGATAATTCAGCTCGTCCAGATTCTCATATTCACCCAGCTTGCTGTAAAGACCGTCCACATAGCAGTCATAGTCCGTGATGAACCATTCTTCATAGGGCTGGCCGAAGTCATCCTTCTGGCCGATCCCGATCCGCTTAAACACTTCCTTCATTTCTTCGGCGGTGGTGGGAAACTTCACCCACTCGCCCACAAGCTCGCCCTCATTGTACTTCCCAAGATTGGTGATAAAGGCGGCAAAGGGATAATCCTTGTTGTGATCGTAATATGGCATATCAGCACTTCCTTACAGTTCCGGCGCAGACTTTTCCTTGTGGGGCTGCGCCTTGTTTTTCTCTGCACATTCCTTCTTGCCCTGTTCCAGCCGTTCCCGGATGGAAGGCTTTTTCTCCGGCTCCGCAGGGTGTTCATGGTTCCACTCGTCGCCGGAGAGAGAAATGTATCCGTGTTCCGTAAAATGCCCCTGTTCCTCCTGCATGGCGTACTTGCCAAACGGAACAGGGTCGATTGCCTTCAGAAGTTCCGGTGGCAGCAGCATATCCATGTGCTGTGCCAGATACCGCCAGCCCAGATCATTCAGATTGTGGATGTTTGGCTCAAATACGAAATAGTCGATGTTGGCCGCAAACTCCTTGAACTGCTCCGGCGCTGTCAGCTTGAAGGGCGAGGTCTGCACCGCCGCCAGCAGCTCCCGGTCCTCCGGGGAGAGGGCAGCCACCGCCGCCCTCACTTCGGGTAAATGTTCCAAAGTCTTATTTTCTGCCATTGACACCTTCCTTTCTTTTCGGAAATTCCAGTTTGAAGTTGATGTATTTGCCGCCAGTGTCATCCAGGATCACCGCAGCGTCATAAGCAGCCTGTTTCTTTTCAGACCACATTCCCTTGACATTGGTACGTCCCTTTTTCAGAAGGTCCGTTGCCATCTTCTTTGTCAGCTCCTTCTTGCGGCTCGTCCAGAAGCGGTCATTTTTCCAGAGGACGAAACCGCAGGACCGATCCGAACACGCAAAGTTCTTCTTGCCCTCATAGACCGGCTGACCGCAGCGGGGGCAGGTGCCGATTACTTCCTTCTCCGGGGCAAACAGCTTTTTGCCGTCCTCGGAAATACAGGAATAGGTGGACACGATCTCCTGGACCATCGTGTAGATACCATCCATGAAAGTATCCGGGTCAGCGCCGCCCCTTGCGATCTCCGTTAATTTCTGTTCCCATTCCGCTGTCAGCATGGGAGAGGTCAGCGGCTCAGGCAGGACCGTGACAAGGTTGATACCGGCTTTCGTGGGGATCAGGTTTTTGCCCTTGCGCTCCACAAATCCGGCTGTCACCAGCTTTTCGATGATAGCCGCCCTGGTGGCGGGCGTGCCCAGTCCTTTTCGCTCGGCGTCCTCCGGCGTATCCTCCTTGCCCGCGTTCTCCATAGCGGACAGGAGGGTATCTTCGGTATAGGGCTTCGGCGGCTGGGTGAAATGTTCGGTAACAGCAACCTCCGCACCGTCAAAAGTTTGCCCTTCGGTGAAGTCCGGGAGCGTGCCGCCGTCCCCATCCGCAGGCTTTTCCTTCAAGAAGGTACGGAAAATGCGGTCGATCTCCCGCCAGCCTTCGGAGAGGATGCGCTTGCCCTTTGCGGTGAAGGACTGGCCGCTGCAGTCAAAGGTGGCCGTGACCGCCTCATACATATACGGCTCCGCCGACGCACACAGCAGCTTGCAGCAGACCAGCAGGAACAAATTGCGCTCGCCCAGAGGCAGAGCCTTGATATCCGCTTTTTCAATCTCCATAGTCGGGATGATAGCATGGTGGTCAGATACATCCTTGTCGGAGCTCATGGCCTCCACCAGCGGGAAGAAGTTGCTGATCCCGTCAAAGGGCGGCACCTTCGCCGCCAGATGGATGACGCAGGAGGCTGTTTCCGCCATGTCGGAGGTCAGATACCGGCTGTCCGTGCGGGGATAGGTCAGCAGCTTCTTTTCGTAGAGGCTCTGGGCGTAGTCAAGGGTCTGTTTCGCCGTGTATCCGAACAGGCGGTTCGCCTCCCGCTGCAAGGTGGTAAGATCATAGAGCTTCGGCGGCTGTTCCTTCTTCTGCTCCTTCGTGACGGAAGTACAGGTGATGGCCGCACCCTTGCACATGGCCGCTGCCTGTTCCGCCTCCGCCGGATCGGTGAACTTCTCCGACACCGCCTCGGCTCCATTCAGCGTCAGGCGCAGCAGATGATATTTTTCCTTGTGAAACAGCGTGATCTTTGCGTCACGCTCCGCCAGCATTGCCAGCGTGGGCGTCTGAACACGGCCTACATTCAGGGTACGATGATAGAGAACGGAGAAAAGACGAGTGGCGTTGATCCCCACCAGCCAATCCGCTTTCTGGCGGCAGAGGGCGGATTGATACAAGGCTTCATAATCGGCGTCGGGGCGCAGGTCAGAAAAGCCCTCTCGGATAGCGCTGTCCTCCATCGAGGAAATCCAGAGGCGAATGACCGGCTTGCGGCAGCCGGTCATTTCATACACCAGACGGAAGATCAGTTCCCCTTCACGCCCGGCGTCACAGGCATTGACAATGGTATCCACATCGGGGCGGTTCATCAGAGTGCGAAGATTTTCAAAAGCGTCCTCTTTGCCCAGTGCCAGCACATAACGGAACGGCTCCGGCAGAATGGGAAGATCGTCATAGCGCCATTTCTTGAAACGCTCGTCATAGCCGCCCGCATCCATCGGGGATACCAGGTGCCCAACGCACCAGGATACGAGAAGGCCGCTGCCCTCATAAAAGCCATCGGCCCTGGACGAAGCGCCCAGGGCCGACGCGATAGATTTTGCCACACTCGGTTTTTCTGCGATAATCAGTTTACTCATTCGATTCCTCCTAACATTGATTTGCTGTTATTTTGTGATATAATTTAACTATTCTAAGAGAAAAGGGTGATTAAATGTCCCAACTTGATAGCTATCGGAACACTCTTATGCGGAAAAGGGAAGAAGCGGCAAAGCTGAGCCAAGATTTAGCAAAAGAGCAGGCAAAGTTATCCCCGCTACAAAGCAAAATTATATCCGCTAAAAGTGCAATAAGTAGAACAAAAAATCAAGCTACAATTAAATCCCGACTTGGCGACATTGATCGCGCTAACAAGTCAATCGCTGATGTGCAAAAAAAGATCGGTGATATTCAAAAGAAAATTGCTGCCAAAGAAAAAGAGGTAGCCACGGCCGAAAAGAATTATCGGAATGAGGAAGTTCGGGTTCAAAAAAGACAGGAAGCCGAAGACAAAAAACGTATGCAGGAAGCTGATCGTCAAGCGCGACAGTTGGAACAGCGTCTCCGAGAGAACGAGAGAATGCAGCGGCAGATGCAGCAAGATATTGAACAGTTGCAGACAGTACCGAATGTTATAACTATTTTATTTCTTGCTGCCAATCCGGCAGGAACAACCCCTTTGCAACTTGATGAAGAGGCACGTTCTATCCAGCAAAAGATACGTATGGCTGATTACCGAGATTCTATCCGGTTTGAAAGTCGGTGGGCTACTCGTTCTGGCGATATACTCCAGGCAATCAATGAAACTAATCCCACGATTGTCCATTTCAGCGGTCACGGAACAGAAAATGGCGACCTTGTTTTGCTGAATCCTGATGGTAGCGCCAAACTGGTTAGCAAAGAGGCTATTTCTATGGCAATGTCAACCGCATCAGATACTATTAGACTTGTTGTTTTTAATGCATGCTTTTCAGAACCTCAAGCTGAAAGCGTTATTGAGAATATTGACGCTGCAATAGGAATGTCTACTTCCATAGGTGATGAGGCCGCTTGCATATTTGCATCCCAGCTATATTCATCTATTGGTTTTGGTCGTTCACTACAAATCTCATTTAATCAAGCACTTGCACAACTCATGTTGGAAGGCATTTCCGAAGATAAAACTCCAAAGCTTTATGTTAATGATTCTATGGATGCAAATGAAATTATCCTTGCCCAGCCAGACTGACCATTTCAAAGGCCACCGCTAATAGCGGCGGCCTTACCATTATTTTTCACGCTCAATCCTGCTCGTCCTCGCTGACCATTTCTTCATCCTCAAAATCGTAATCGTCGGGATCGGCGCTGACCTTCACGCCGCTGAGGTTCGGCTTGATGAACTTCACATAGGCGAAGGCTCCGCCGCCTGCCAGCGCCAGCAGCAGAACGATGACCAGCAGACCGCCGCTGCTCTTTTTCTCCGGCTGCTCCGGTTCAGGCTCCGGCTCTGCCACAACTTCCTTGCCGCTGCACTCAGAGAGGTTATTTTTGCAGACAGGACAATTCGTATTCACCGCGCCAGCCACACACTTTTCCTTGCAGTTGCAGACGGCGGGTGTCTCCGCCGCGGGAGCATCGTCTCCCATAAGCGTCAGAAGGTCAGCCTCGTCCACCTGGTTCAGAAAATGCACGGTTTCCTCGCCCTCGTCGTCACGGTCGATAATGAGATAGAATACATTACCGTTCTTCGTTTCCACCGTAATGAACTGCTTGCCGCTCCGGGTGCTGCCGCCGATATCGTCGATCAGCGAAAGGTTTCCGTCCGGCGTCAGGGCGGCGCCGCCGCTGTCGCCCATAAGCTGCTCAAACAGCTCGCTCAATTTATCGGGATCAATGGAGAAGGAAAAGCTACTGTCATTTTCGCCGCCCGTATCGCTGAGCGTCATATAGCCGGAATAGACATAGCCGACCTTCTCCGGCAGCCGGACCATATACCAGTCGCCGTCCGTACCCACGACCTCTACCACCGTTCCGTTTGGGAGCTGCGTGAAAGCGTAGTTATCCAGCCCGGCGCCCGTGCGGACATTCAGCTTGCCGCCGTTGGTGGTGACGGTTCCTGTTTTCCCGGATTTCTCCGTGCCAATAGAGCCGAACAGCGCAGAGATCAGTTCGGAAAGATCGTCCCCGGTGATATCCGCGCTGTCAGTCGGTTCCGTCTGTGCCTCAGAGGTAGGCACTGTATCCTCGCTGCTTGCAAAAGCGACCGTGGAAAAGGCCGTCATGCAGAGCATAACGGCCAGCAGCACCGCAAGTGTGCGGATCGTGTACTTATTCTTCATCGTCGGCGCCCTCCATCGTATCGGGATCAGCGGCGGCCTCCATTTCCATCATTCCTTCCGGCAGGGAGATCATGCCGCTGGCGTAGGCACGCAGGAAGGCGGTCAGTTCCTTGTTGTCCATGTGGACAGCCTTCACCATGCGAACAATTTCCAGATTTTCTTCCTCCGCAAGCTGCGCCTCCAGCGCACGAAGGCGTTTCTGCTGCTCCGTGATCTTCTCCCGAACCTTTTCAATGTCACGACGGATCTTCTCAGTAGTTGCCATAGTCAAATAAACTCCTTTCCAAATCGTTCTCTCCATGAATAGTTGCGTCCAAGCCCCTGAACAGTTTTCAGGTTGGCCCGTGCGTTATCCTCCAATGCCAGCGCACGCCGGAACAAATCCGGGTAATGCTCCCGCAGGTCGATGATCTCCTCCGCCCGCATACTGGGGCAGAAAAAGCAGGAGGACTTTCCCGGCTGCGGCAGGCCCGCCGCCTCGATCGCCCGGATACACGCCTCCCGGTCCCAGCCCCATTCCATCAGGGGATACCATTTGCTGTACTTCGGGTCTGCCAGATCACGCAGAAGGACCTTGTCGCTGCGATAGTGTTCGCCAGCATCATAGCCGATGAACTTGACCACCTTTTTTCCGCTGGCCCAAACCCCACGGCACGGAGGATAGTTGTTGCAGAACTTTTCCTGTGGTCCGATCTTGTGTTTCAGAGAACACCGCTTGAAGCCGTAGGCGATGGAGGGCAGCGTACCGCTTTTCAGACATTCATCCTCTAATGTCAGCCGCCTGCTGTCCCTTGTGGTCTTATAGACCCGTGTGATCTTCGGCATACCGTGTTCCTCCAGCCAGCGATCCATGATATCCAGATAGGCGTAGGTATGGGGATGCTCACCGCCCGTATCCGCAAACAGGATCAGGTCAACAGGGATACGGTGCTGATGCAGTCCAACAAGAAGGGCGGTGCTGTTCGCACCGCCGCCATAGGAAACAATATTGATATACTCACCTCCATCAATCATACGGCGGTCTGCCGTAGGCATAAAAGTGCTGCTGCCAGTAGCTTGTATTGAGCCTTGTGTACTGGATCGGGTCGCCGCAATGCAGAAACATGGGGTTGCCCGCTTCGTCCAGCCCTACATAAAAGCCAACATGGGAGATGCCCGCGGTGTCATAGGTCCCAACGAAAAACACCAGGTCGCCCGGCTGCGGATCGGATACCCGCGTGGAAATGTTGTAAAGCCCCTGGGCTCCCAGCCGCCCGGTATTGCATAGGCCGCTGTTGGTCAGAACATAGCTGACAAAGCCGCTGCAATCAAACGAGGTGGAAGGGCTGCTGCCGCCCCAGACGTAGGGGTATCCCAAGTATTTTTCCGCCTCCGTAATAAGCGCCGCAAAGCGTTCATCAGACAGGTATTCCGCAGGGATTTCATAGTCCTCTGGTGGGTTCGTGATGTACTTGTCCACATACCCGGATGACGGGAACAGATCGGAGCGGTTCCCCAGCGTGGACATATACACGGCGTACATGGAGAGCGTTTCAGTATCCATGATGTAAACGGGAACATGGCTCAAATCGAAGTTTTCAAGCTCCACGGTGCAGATGTAATACGTGTATGGAACGTCCACTTCATACTCGTTGCCCTCGCTGTCCGTCCTCGTCTCTGTGCGGTAGCGTGTCTCCGTGGTGACCGTCTCGGTAAGGATATATTGCTTGTCGTACAGCATTTGAAGATCGTCCTGTACCTGGTCAATGGTGAACTGACCCTCATGGAGCGCCGACAGAATGGACAACAGCACATAGGGATCGTGTTTGATCTCGTCCAGATCGAAATGGTATTCGTCATAATCGTGGGTCTGCTCATAGGTGTCCAGATATTCCCGCAATTCATCCTCCATCGCGCAGTAGGCGGCCTCTGCCGCCAGCAGGTCGGAATCCTCGGAGAGATACGAGGACGCAACGATGCTGGACACGCCTCCGCCGAAGATGGAGAAACAGGATTGCAGCAGCCCCAGCAGCATGACCAGCAGCAGGCCGATCCCGCCCACAATCAAAAACGCCTTTTTGTGTTTGGAAACAAACTCTCCGGCCTTCTTCGCCGCGTCCGCGCTTTTCTTTGCGCCCTTCGCTGCCGTCTGCGCCGCTGCCGCCGCGTCCCCGGCGCTATGCGCTGCCCGGTATGCGGCGGCATACTGCTTTTGCAGCTTCTTTTTCTGCCACATCCGGGAAATGAGGTTGCTGGCCGCAAGCTGCGGATTCTCCCGCAGTGCCTTTTGATACAGCGCATCCGCATTGGCCTGGACCGCCGCCTGCTCTGCGCTGGATACCTCACGCCAGGGTTTCAGCTTGCGGTCCGCCTGCCAGTTTTGGAGTTTGCGGTTTCCGTAGCGGACAGCCTTTTCCATGCCGCGCTCCGTCAGGTGCCCCGCCTCCACGCCGACATTTTCCTGTTCCACCTCATGCACCTTCGCATGGGCGGCGTGGCCGATCTCCTGTAACGGCCGCGCCAGCGGATTCACCGGCTGATGGAGCGAGGGCTGCTTTTCGGGGACGGCGGCCCGTACCGCGTCCAGCTTGTCTGCCGCCTTGTCGGATTTGCGGATCGCCTTTTGCAGCTCCGGCGCGGCGCGTTCCTCCTCGGTGAATTGCAAACGGGAGGATGGGCGGCTATTTGCCGCCGTACCCTCCCGGTAGGCTTTGCGGCGGTTCCGCCGCTTTTTCCTCTGAGACTTCCGGACGCGCCGGTCGTCCAGATGGTGGAGGGCAGTCCTCGCCAGCGCCGTGGAATCGCCGGAGGGGGAATAGTCCTGCTCCGGCGCACGGTCTGAAACATGGCTCGTCTCGCCTGTGACCATGTTGACGGAAATGGCTCCGTCGCGGGTCATCTTCTGCGCCTCCTTCTCGGAGGCCTTCCATTCCTTCATGCGTCACCACCTGCCTTTCCGTAGGGGCAAACGCTCACGCACTCGCCCGTCTCGATCATAGAGATATACTTGAAAATGGGATATGCCTGGGGCGGGCAGACCGCGTTGCCCAGGGTTTTCAGCCGTAGGGCGCGGTCCGCGGTGTTTTCGGTGATACGGGGGACTTCCTCTGGTTCGGCGGCCCAGAGGATACGTCCGTCCATTTCCGGGGGAAGCCCATGAGCCATTCCACCCAATCCGGGTTCAGCGCCGCCGTCTCGGATATCGGCCGCTCCTGCCGGATCACCTGGGATGACAGGTTGGCAGACGGAGCGCTGTTGCGAAACGCCGCCGGTTTCAGCGTGGAGCGGTAGCCCTCCGATGCTGCCGGGGTCAGATAGAATACCGCCGCCGACAGGCTGAGGCTCCAGATCGCGCCGCTCTTGTTCACCTTGCGGAATATTCCGTTGTCGGAGAGGTACACATCCAGGTTGGCCGCGTCCCTGCAGGTGTTCTTGTCTGAGGCAAGGGGTGTGGGAAACATCAGCCGCGACGATAAAAGTTCGCTGGCGCTCATGCCATGCGCCGACGCCGCAAGCCGGAAATACGAATGGGAGAACAGCGTATCCCGCTTTTGCCAGGTCAAAGATCGTTTTGTCGAGCCCCATATTGATGAAGCCAGCAACATTTTCCCCAAGCACCCAACGGGGCCGCAGCTCGGTAATAACGCGGCACATTTCCGGCCACAGGTAGCGTTCATCCGCAAAGCCCTTTCGCTGCCCTGCGGTGGAGAAGGGCTGGCAGGGAAATCCGCCGGATATAACGGTAACGGTTTCAAGTCCTGTTTTTTCAAAAAACGCCTCCTTTGTAAAAGTCGTGATATCCCGGAATCTCGGCACATCCGGCCAGTGCTTTTCCAGAACGGAATAGGGATAGTCTGCCCACTCGCATTGACAGACGGTGCGGAAGCCCACTGCCTCCGCCGCCAGATCAAGCCCACCAATGCCGGAAAACAGGCTCACATGGGTCAGTTGATTTGCTATTTTGTATTCACCTCCTGATTTTGGGCATAGAAAAACCTCGCTTCGATTGAAGCGAGGTCTAATCATGTTGAGAACTCTATTTTGATATTAAGTGATTATTGAGTAAAAAAGTAATTATATCATCGACAGCCAAAGGTTTAGGGAAGCCGCACTGCTGTACATACTGTTTCACCTGTCGTCTGGATTCATCTGCATTAGGCTTTAATGTTCGCATGATTTTGTGCTTTTGTTGATAACGAGCGATAAATTCAGCTTCTGCATCGGCTGCACAAAGCAATTCTGTATCTAACGACACTAAAAGTTTAATCAGTATGTATGAGAATCCAACTACACCTCTTAGACTCACTTGAACTTCTGTTCCTAAAGCAGGTGCAGGAAAATCTGGGACTTCCGAGACACATAACGATGATGCAGTTGCAAACGGCAAGTAGTCTGTATATGCGTTTATCAATTTTTGATTTGCTATAGACCCATTGTGCATATAGCAGTTTCGCGCCTCTTTGAACACTCGATAACAGTGCAGTAAAGCATCAAGCTGTGCGTAACACCTGTCTCTTTTTCCGAGATAGGTCGAATAAAATGAGTTATGCAACATGGTGGATGAATTAGCTGTCAAACGGGCAACTTCTGCTTGTGCCTGTGTAGGAAATTGTAGGGCCTTGACATCCATATCCGTGAAATAGTTTTGTTTCAGTTCTTCTAACCAACCTTCAAAAATAGGTATTGTACTATTTAACAGAATCCAGGCGAATTTTGTTTGCTGCTGCGTCCATGTTGTTTGAATAAACGCTCGTTGATAGTTCACTCCATGTATACCGCTGCCCTGACTGAACTTCGCCGCTAATTCAGCCTCGGTGATTTCGGGAAATTCCTTCTTAACACCATTGACCATACAGCGAAGGTTCCATAGACCGACCGCAGTAGGCCAAACCATATCGTAGTTCGATGTAATATTATTTAGCGCTCGCTTTGTGGCAGTAAAGAATACATCCGTCATCCTAATCACCTCTTATTGATTATAACATACCTCCTATGGAAAATGTAGTATTTTGTCATTTTAGCAGTTCGGTCACCAGTGCCGGAAAACAGGCTCACATGGGTCAGCTCAGTCATAGACGTCCTCTCTGCCGTCCTGGTCATACGGCGTCAGGTGTGTCCTGCGAATGGCGCTTTCCAGCATATCGAAGCCTGTAACGCCCGTACTGTCCGGGATGCCCCACCTGCGGTACATCCTGCGGATCGCCGGATGCTCGCCGGAGAGATTCTTTTGCAGCCGTACAAGCTGCCGCACCGTTTTTACATCCAGAACGCGATTGTGGAGGAAGCCATACTGCGCCAGCAGCTCAAAGAGATCGCCCACCAGCATACGGAAGGCGCTGCTGGAAATGATGTAGGCGGGATCGTGAGCGGCGGCACGCTGCTTTTCCTTATTTTTTGCGTCATGCTCTTTCAGTACGGCGGTCAGCGGCGTAAGCTCCACCTCCTTCAGCCCGGCAAGGTCGGTCCGGTCGCCAAACACCAGATAACGGCCGGGAATGAGCCAGTCATCAAACTTTTCCTCCGCAATCTCGCCGTAGTGCTTTGCCGTCTTGACCAGATTTGCCATGTCCTCCGCGTCCTTCACCTTCCCGGCGAGGAACGCGAGCTGATGCAGCAGACCGTAAAGATGCACCTCGTCACGGATATGCTTTTCATAGGTTTCGCTGTCGATCACATATTTCATATCTTGTCCCATCCTTTCCTTATCCGCTTTTCCCGTCGTGGGCGACCTCGCTGGGCTTGGTCGTGAGAAGTTTGTATAGCTCCGTATCCTTCGGGAACTCGTCCCGGAAGGGCAGGATCACATTCTGGAAGAACAGAAGGCCGCTGCCGGGGTCCGCGTTGGTCACATAGGCAAGCTGCTCCGCGGAGATGTTCAGCCGCTCCGTCATCAGCTTGCGGTCGCCCGCGGACAGATTCAGCAGGTAGATGAAATCGCTGTTTTCCAGAATGTTTTCGATCTCCGGCGAGGAAAGCAGGTCCTTCGGGTTCTGTGTCGCCCCAGTCGGGACGCCGCCCCACTTTCTAAAACGCTTCCAGACCTCAGCGCTGTATGCTGCCGTCTGTTCCTCCTTCAAAAGTAGATGAAATTCGTCCACGAAATACCAGGTGGCCCGTCCAATGGAGCGGTTCACCGTGACGGTGTTCCACACCGCGTCCTGGACAATGAGCATCCCCGGCTTTTTCAGATTCTTGCCGAGGCCCTTGATATCGAAGCAGACAAGGCGGTTTCGGATATCCACGGTGGTACGGTGGTTGAAGAAGTTGAGCGAGCCGTTTACATACAGGTCAAGCGCCTGGGCCACACGCTCCGCCTCCGGGATGCCCTGCGCCATAAGCGCGTTCAGCAGATCGCCCAGCACGGGCATATTCTCCGGCCTCGGGTCTGCGAAGTACGGCTGATAGATCATCTGCACGGCCCGGTCAATAACGGTTTTCTCGATAGCCTCCAGCCCCGTCTTGCTGCCCATGATAAGCTCACAGAAGGACAGTACGAAATCACTTTTCAGCGCCAGCGGGTTTTCTTCCTCGCTGTAATTGAGGTTGATATCCAGCGGATTTACATAGTCGCGGCTGTTGGGAGAGAGCCGGATCACCTGGCCGCCCAGCCGGTTCACCAGCGGAGAATATTCATCCTCTGGGTCACAGATGATGACATTATCCTTTGTGGTCAGCATGACATAGGTGATCTCCCGCTTGCAGCTCATGGACTTGCCGCTGCCCGGCGTGCCGAACACAAGACCGTTGGGACAACGGGACTGCTTGCGGTCCAGCAGGATCATGTTGTTGGAAAGAGCGTTGAGGCCGTAATACATGGCATTGCCGCCCATAAAAAGTTCCTGGGTCACGAAGGGGACAAACACCGCCAGCGCCGAAGTGGTGAGGCTGCGTTCGATCTTGATACGGTTGAGGCCCAGCGGCAGCGAGGACATAAGCCCGTCCTCCTGCTGGAAGTCCAGCCGAGTCAGGATGCAGTTGTGCGTCTGGGCGACGCTGGCCGACTGCGAAACGGCGATCTCCAGCTTTTGCTTCGTGGGCGCCAGATGCAGCATGAGGAAGGTCATATTGAACATTCGCTCGTTTCGGCTCTGCAAATCCTGCAAGAGATTCTTCGCCGCGCCGCCGTAGGTGGAGAGGTCGGAGGGGAGGATATCCAGATCGTAGCCGCTGCGGGCGGCCTTCTTCTGCTCCTGTATCTTCATGGCGTCCAGATCGGTGATCTTGTGCTTGACCATCTTGATCGCCTCGTTCTGGTTGATGCCGCGGATGTGCATGGTGACGAGAAGGTTTCCCTCCACATCCATGAAATCCGTGAGGATACGGTCCTGAATCTCCGGGGCTAATATCTGCAAGAAGGACACCTCACCGTACATTTCACCTACGCGGAAACGCCGCGTCTCGCCAAACTCGAAGAAGGACGGTGAGATGAAGTCCTTGACGGACAGGCCGCTTGCCGGGAGCCAGTCCCATTCAAAGGCAAACTGTCCGCCCTCCGGATGGAGAAGGCCATGCAGCAGCGCCAGCCGCTCCTTGCCGTCCAGCACCCTTGCGCCTGCACCCATGACCTTGAAGCGGTTCAGGGTGTCTGCCTCGATCCGGGAAAAGCGTGCCCGCGCCGCCGGAAGATTTTCCGCCTCGATGGTCAGCGTGACATATTTGCGCTTTACAAAGCCGTTGTTGCCGCGCTCATACTGCATTTGCAGGATGCCGGACGCCTCCACGCGCATATCATCCAGCGCGTCGCCCTGGGCGTCCATGCCGAACAGGTTTCCGTTCTTGTCCTCATGGCGGCTGCTCAGGGTCATTTGCACGCCGATGGAGGGATCATAGCCGTTATAGAAATCGCAGAGGCGTTCAAAGATATCCCGCTGATCGTCCGGCCCCGCCAGACGGTAGTTGACGTCCTCGTAGGCTATGGTCTTGGAGAAAAGCCGGTCGTCCAGTCTGCACAGGCCGTCCGGGTACAGATTCCGAAACGGGATGCTGTCCTGCACGGTATGGGGCTTGCCGTCGCCCTTCGCCTGCCGGATGATGGCTTCAATTTGTTTTCGCTCCGCCCGCGTGAGCTTACGCTTTGCGGCGGGCTGCACGTTTTCCGGTTTTGCCGTTCTTTTCAGCAATCGCCCGTACCTCCTTTTCCAGTTTTGCTTGCCGCACCAGGGCGGAATAGGCGTTGTTGGTCTGATAGATGCGCCGCTTCGGACGGATGAATTTGCATTGGATCAGGTGCCCCAGGATCACTTCCAGCGTTTGCCCGTTTTTCTCATAGAGGGCAAACAGGAAGAATGGGAGCATGACAAGGATCATGCACAGCGCCGCCGAGGTCGTACCCATGTTGCTCTTGCTCAAAAAGAAAAGCGGCACTCCCACAAGCGCCGCTGATCCGAAACACACAAGCTGCCGCTTCGTCAGTCCGAACAGCATCTTGCTTTTGATTTTTGTCAGGTCCTTTGGGACCGTTACGTATGCCAAAATTGATACCTCCTTTAATGCGCTCCAAACAGGCTTTTTGCAAGGCTGCCGGTTTTGAACAGCGTGTAGCACAGCAGCACCGTGTATCCCATGCATTCCCAGATCGCCACGGTGATATCATCCCCCACGGCGATATTCTGCACCAGCACCGCGTAGATGCCCACGCAGACCATGATAAGAAACGCCTGGAAGCCCAGGGCCAGCAGGGACTTCAAATAGTTCTGCCCCGTATGACCCCATTCCCGGTTGACCATCGTGGCAAACGGGATTGGCCCCACGGATACGGTCAAATACACCTCGATCATTCTTCCGTAGATCACAAGGAAAATGGCAATGGTGAGGATATGCGAACAGAGGCCCACAAAGACGCTCTGAAACCACAGACCCAGCAAAGAACCGATGCTCCAGTCCGCCAGCGTTGTTTCCAGATCACCCACGACGTCGGAAATGTCGATCCCAGCATCGGAGATGATGACGCCTGCGCTCTGATCGACCACGCTCTGCGCCATGTCAAACACCGCCATGACGATATTCCAGGTGTTCGTGACGATCAGCACCGCGCAGAAGGTCTTGAAAATCCACTTTCAGAAAAGCCAGGTGTCAAAATCATGGAGATTATTTTTCTCGACGATCAACTGGATCAGCTCATAGCACATGACGAAGGTGAGGATGATGCCGGCGATGGGGACAATGACCGTTTCGGACAGGCTGCGGATCATGTTGAAGATACCGCCGTTCCAGCCGGAGGGCGTCATGCCGACCTCGCCTGCGATCTCGGCCACCTTCGTATTCACGGTATCAAAGGTCCCGGAAAGGTTTGAGATGATGCCGTCGATCAGCACCTCTTTGAACCATTCCTGGATCGTGTCGATTATCACGGGAGATCACCTCCTTAGAGGCGGCTCCCGCTGTGAAACGGGAGCCGCCTCTGAGATTTTGATAGGACTCAGCCCAGCAGACCGGACAGCAGGGGGATCAGGGTCACGCCGATCAGCGCCACGCCGCCGCCCGCGACGAGCTGTTTTATCCCCAATTAGGTGTAAAACTCTGCTCGATGGCGGGCGGCGGCGTACAAAAAATCTATATGGTGTTTTTAAGAGAACTGTCCCGGCGGGACAGGTCAGGCAGTGACCTGTTCCACCTCCGGGATGGGTTTGAGATTAAAATGAATTTCGATAGAAATGTGTCTTGTTTTATCTTCGTCAATGCGCTCATGCACGACGATTTCTTT
>OJJV01000465.1_pt1 | contig 27023 bp, 23 predicted proteins | sample 1596391 | NCBI WGS metagenome assembly OJJV01 (sample SAMEA4350164, study PRJEB24818) | metagenome | biome: human; feature: gut; material: faeces | place: Denmark | collected 2013-09
ATTATTAATATTGGTAATATAGTTATTACACTTGATGTTAAAAAGAAATATAAACATGTTTTTATAATTTCTATTACAGATGTTATGTTTCCTACACCTTCTTTTCCATTTGCAAAATAATATATTAATTGAAAAAAGTTTGTTTTTAATAGTACTGTTTTTACATAGTAACTAGTACTTAATAATATATTTGATAAAAATAATAATATATAATAAATAATCATAATTTCACTTCCACTTAATATATTTTATCAAATTATAGATAAAAATAAAAGAGCATAAGCCCCTTTTAGTAATTAATCTTAGAAAAATTATTAATTCAAAATGACATAAAATCAATGTTTTATCAAAGATAATTCTTTTTTTATAATTCGTATTTTGATTTATATCTTTTCCTTTCACTTGTATTTAGTTTAATGTTTGATTTATTCATTTGTTGTTTATAATTATTTATTATTTCATCTTTATTATCATCATCAAGTTTAATACTTCCATTCAACTCTAGTAAATGTAATCCACCATCAACTTTTCCATATGCTAAGAATAAGTATGTTTTTCCAGGAATAAGTAATTCATCTACATAATCTCCTTCGCTTATTAAATACAAGTCACTATCGTTATAACCACCATACATATCTAATTGCACTTTATCGATTAAATTTCCTTTTAAATTTTTAGAAATATCTACTAAATAATTACTATAAACCATAATATTTTTTTCTGGATTATAATAGCTTCCTAAGTATTTATCAACTTTTCCTACAAAAATGTAATCGACTTCTTCAACTGCTTCATTTATATTAAATGGATTAATCTTAAATGTACCAGCACTATAAATAATATTTGTATTATTTTTGTTAAATGAATTATTAGTATCTACTCTATATCTTTCCTTTATGTTTTTCTCAAATATTAGAGATAATGTAATAATGATTGTTATAGTTAATAAAGTTATAATTTTCTTTTTCATGTTTCCTCCTTACCTATAATAACATTACTCTTCATGTAGTTATCTTTGTATTTATATATTATCATAAACATCTTTTTATATCAATATAACGTTTTTAAAAAAATAAAAGAGAATAAGCCCCTTTTATGTGTATAATAATTATTTTTCGATTAAAAATGTTAATATGTTGTTTATATCTTTTTTTCCTAAAACTATATTACTTATTAAATCTATTACTTCCATTTTTACTTTTTCTTTTTTTATTAACTCTTTTATTGATTTCAGTGTGTATAAGCCTTCAACTGTTGTTGTTTTCTGATAGTTATTTGCAAGAGTATACTTTCCTTCACCAAGAAGTTTACCATATGTGAAGTTTCTACTAGAGGTACTTGTACAAGTCATTAGAATGTCACCAAATCCTGCAAAAGAAAGTATTGTTTTTTTGTTACCACCTAGTTTATCAATTAATTCTTTTATGTCATTTAATGCTTCTGTTAAAAATAGTGCTTTAGTGGATTCGCATGTATTCATCCCATCTAATATACCAGAAAGTATTGCCATTACATTTTTTATTGAACCACATACTTCTACTCCAATTATATCTAATGTTTCTCTTACTTTGGTTGTTTCGTTTTCTAACATTGTTTTTACTAAATCTCTTGTTAGTAAGTTTGTTGATGCTAGGGATAAGCCTATTGGTGAAGAAGTAACTATATCTTTTGCAAATGTTGGTCCACTTATTACAGCAATTTTACTTGTATTTATGTTTCTTTCTACTACTTCACTCATAAACTGACATGTTTTGTTTTCTATTCCTTTTGTTGCGATTAGAATATGCATTTTTGAAGTTATGTATTTACTTATTTTTTTAGTTATTTCATCTACTCTTCTTGCAGGTACTGCAATTACTACTAAAGTACTAGATTTTACTGCTTGTTTTATATTGTTAGTAAATTTTATTTCTTTTGGTATAGTAAAGTTTTCTATTCTAGGAGTTAGTCTTGTTTTTGTTAAAGAATGAACTTCTTTTCTATTATTTGAATAGCATACTACTTCATAGTTGTTTTTGTTAAATATTGTACTTAGTGCTAGACCATATGCACCTGAACCTAATATGCAAACTTTCATTATTTTTTATTCTCCTTTTTCTTAAATATCACGTTTGTTTTAAATACTAAGTATAATAATATAAACATTAATAGTATATAGAATATTATCATTTCTTTCTTTTTACCTATTGCATAGAAGATACTAACTACACTGAATATTAAATCAACTACATAAATTACTAGTATTGTTTTTCTTGTTGATAAGTGTTTTAATAGTTGATGATGTATGTGTTCTTTGTCCGCCTGTCCAATTGGTTTTTTGTTTAATGCTCTTCTTATTATTGCAAATAAGGTATCTGTTATTGGAAGAATTAATAGTACTAATGGAATTAATAATGAAGTAAGTGTTACTGTTTTAAATCCTAATAACATGATTACACTTATCATTAGACCTAAGAAGGTACTACCAGTGTCTCCCATAAATATTTTTGCTGGTGGAAAGTTAAATACTAAGAAACCTAAAGTTGCTCCTAGCATAATAAATGATAATATTATGTCTAAACCATTAAATTTGTTTAGAATTAGAGCGATTACTCCAATTGTTAGGAAGTATATAGAAGATATTCCTGCACATAAGCCATCTAGTCCATCAATTAAGTTAACTGCATTTATTATTCCTACAATTATTAGTATTGTTACATATGGAGACATCCATTTAAAGTTTAATGATAAACCAAATATATCTACATGAGTTAGTTTTAAACCTCCATAAAATACTACTATTAAAGCTACTAGTATGTGTATAATAAACTTATATCTTGCTTTTATTGGTTTAATGTCATCAAATATTCCTAATAATAGAATTAAGAATGATGCAATTAGTATTGATATCATTAATGGATTTTGATTACCAAATAATATAAAACCAAATAAGAAACTTAGAAATATTGCTATTCCACCTAGTAATGGAGTTGGTTTTTTGTGAACACTTCTTTCGTTTGGTATGTCCATTATGTTCATATTTTTTGATATTTTTATCATTAAGTGTGTTAGTATTAATGATGTTAAAAATGTTGTTAATATTATTATAAATACGTTATAACCATTTACTATAAAATTCATAAGTCACCTCATTATTAATTATACTAAAAAGTAAAGTAAAAAACTAGAGGTTTTCTCTAGTTTTCTGTTTCTTCAGTGTTTTCACTTTCTGATACGTCAGGTTTATCTGGTTCAGTTGGTTTTACTGGGTCAGGAATTACTGGGTCAGTTGGTTTTACTGGCTCAGGTTCTTCTGCTACATTATTTTTTTCTACTTTTACTATAACTAATTTAATACTACTTACTGTTTCAACTAATACTCCATCATGAATGCTTTGTCCGATTATTTGATTATCATAATATCCAGGAGAACTTACAGTTTCAGTAACTATTTCATAAGATATACCACGATTACTTAAGTAAGATTTAGCACCTTCTAGACTATATTCAGTAAAGTCAGGAAGTAATTCTTTTCTTGCTTCGTTATAATAAGTTTTTCCAATTACTGTTTTTTCGTAAGGTATATTTAGGTCAAAGTCAAATGTTTTTATTTCTTCTTTTTTAACCATATTTAAACTTACTTTTAGAGATTTCACTATATCATCTAAACTTTGTTTATAGTATTGGAAAGTATAAGTGTAACCTGAACCATTATATACATATAAATCATATCCTGTTAGGAATGTTTTTGTTATATTTAAGTTTACATCTCCACCTTTTAGAAGCATATTTTTAGCAACATCATACATTGATAACATTTCTTCAGTAGTCATATTTGTATCCATGTTATTACTTATTGCATCTAATATTTTATAGAAATCATTAACATTTCTTACACTTTTTAAACTTTGTATCATTCCTTCTACAACCATTTGTTGATGTTGACCTCTTTGGAAGTCACCTAAAGGTAATGTTTTTCTATGTCTTGCAAATGCTAGGGCTTGTTCACCATTAAGAGTTTGCATACCTTTATTTAAACATATTGTTTTGTCACCAAATTGTCTATCTGAGTTTTGTTCACAGAAGTCAATTGGTACATCTATTCTTATTCCACCTAGTATATCTACTAAGTCTACTACACCTTTAAAGTTTATTTTTGCATAGTAGTCTATATTTAATCCAGTAAAGTTTTCTACTGTTTTGATCATACAACTAGTTCCACCCCAACTTGCTGCATTTATTTTATTTAATCTTCCACCACATGCCATTTTAACATATGTATCTCTTGGAATACTAAACATAGTTGCTCTTAGGGTTTCTGGGTCAAATGTTATTAACATTATTGTGTCACCATTAAAGGAACTACTTGTTTTTATTCCTTCTCCTTCAGAGTCTATTCCTAAAAGTAACATTGTAAATGGTTTAGTTATTTTGTTATTTGTACTAATTGTATCTTTTTCTACATGTTTCTTTTTATATGTTTTTTCATACTTAGTTATTTCAAATATATTAGTATTTTTATTATATGTTTCTAAGTTTGAGAATTTTGATTCATAGTTAGAAGTTATAAACATTAAATCCACTTCTTTATTTAAGAATGCACTCATTAAAGTTATTAAGTCACTATATTTAACTATTTTGTTAGATTTATCTAAGTTATATTTTTTTATTACTTCGTTTGGTAATATGTATAAACTTATGTCTTCTTCATCAGAAATAATACCTATTTTTTTATCAGTTATTTTATCTATTTTATATTTTTCTAATGAGATAAGACTTGTGCTGTAGATTATTTCATCTTTATGAATTTTATCTAAACCTATATATGCTTTGTAAAGATAGAAAGAAACTACAAATGTTATTATACTTAGTATTAGTGAAAAGATAATACTTATTATTAGTTTTTTCTTTTTATTATGTTTTACTGCATTTATAAGTGAGTAAACTAAAGTTATTGTTAATAAAATTAATAGAATGCTAGCCATTATTCTAAAAAATGTTTCTATGTTAGAAAATAAGAATAATGAATATATTAAGAAACCTGTTGTTAATATTAGTATTATTGTAAATAATCCCGATAGTATTTTGTATATTAGTGTTTTTTTCATTTTTTATTCTCCTTTGAGCATTATAATTATACTAAACTTCAGTTTTTGTTTCAAGTGTATTATCCTTGTTTTCTTCTTCGTCTAGTTCTTTTTTATTTTCTAAAGGAGTATCTTTTTCTAATTTTTCTTTCATTATTTTTCTTATTTTCTTTTTTCTTTTTTTGTTATTTATGAAAGATATTAGAAGAATTAATAGTAATAATAATGTTTCTACTCCTAGTACTATTATGATTAATAAATAGTTATCTATTCTTTTATTTAAGTTGTTTAATAAAGAATTATCATATTTAATAAATGCATTGTTAGTTTTATCATATTGGTAGTATCCTTCTAAACCTGTTTCAATATTTACACCATATACAATATAGAAGCTATCACTATCTTTGTAAGTATAGGCATTTACTTTTTGTTCATTTATATTTAGGTTTGTTTTAGTAAAGTTTTTTAAAGTTTCTTTTGGTTCTTTTATAAATAATGTTATTCCATTAGTTTTTAATTCTTTATATAAGGTGTACGAATTATTAGTATTATCATATATGTATAAATTGGTTTCTCCAGTTTCACTTTTAAGTCCTACTAGAGTGTATTTAGTTATGTCACTTATGAATGATGGAACTTCTATACCATTTATTGTTGTAGTTGACTCTTTAAACGTATTTGGTGCAGTTAGTGTACTAGCACGTTTTACAATAGTGTATTTTACATTATCTATTACTACTTCAATTGGATTTTTGTCTTCAACGTTTACTTTTAATATATACGTTTTAACGCTTCCATTTTGTGCTGTTACTTTTATTTCAAATTTATTTTCTCCTTCACTTACTTCTACTTCTCCTAAGCCTGTTATTGAGGCAGTTTTATCTTCAACTGAAGCAGTTAGTGTTACTTTTAATACATCACTTGGTACTGATACTGAGTATTCTAGTTTGTCAGAAGAGAATTCTTCGTTAAGAGTGTAACCTTCTACACCAAGTGTTTTTAAATTGTTGTTTTTTGAATAACTTGCTTCTAATTCTTCTTGTGTTATTGCACTTATTCTTGTACTTCCATTTGATAAACTCATTTGTGATTCATCAAATGCATAAGCATTTGAACTACTTATACTTACTGTACTTTTTCCTTTTGAAATTGATTTGAAAGTATATGTGTATGATGCACTTTTTGTGTTTCCATTAGATGCATAGTCAACTATATGTGTGTTACCACTTATTAGTTTAAGTTTGCTTGAGTCATAGTTTAGGCTATATTCCCATGAACCTAATGGGGAAGTACTTGATACTGTTACTGTTACAGTTACCTGGTTTCCTACAACTAAACTACTTCTACTTGAACGCACGCTGATGCTTCCTGAGGCTGCTTTTAAAGAAGTGCTTGCTGTAAACATAAATAATATTGTTAAAACTATTGATGTAAATAATTTAAATTTTTTCATACTTTATTCTCCTTTATAATCTAATACTTCCTAGAATATGTTTTTGTATTCTAAGTAAATCTAATATATTAGTTGTTCCATCAAGGTTAGTGTCTGCAGATTTTAATTGAACGCTATTTAAAATACTAGAACCTAATAGATGCTTTTGTAATTGAAGTAAATCAAGTATTGTTACTTTTCCGTCTCCACTTGTATCTCCAGTTACTATTAAAGTGTATGTTCTTGATTCTCCAGATGGAACAGTTATTTTTATTTTTTGATTTGTTTTTATTAAGTCACTGCTAGAAGAAGCACTACCACTTGACTCATATATGTTTACAATTGCATTTGAATTTTGTTTGTTTATACTTTGAATTAGTGTACTTACTAAAGTTCCAGAGCTTATATTAAACATTAGAGTATCATTTGTTTTAACTGATAGTTTACTAATTATATCATTTACTGTAGTTGTATCTTTTACTTTGATAATTGTTAGTTTGTATGTTCTAGAGTTACCACTTTCACTTGTTACAGTTATTTCATGAAGTGTTTTTGTTTCTGTTAGAGTAACTAAACCAGTACCTGTTATTGTTACGTTAGAACTTGTTGGAGTAACACTTATATTGTACTTGTCTAATCCATCTTCAACATATATTGTTTGTTCTAATAAGTCTTTATCAAAAGAGGTTACTGTTTTACCATTAATGGAAATGCTTTCTAAAGTTGTGACTGAACTTTTTGTAGTTGGTAAACTTACAGTTTTTGGCATATTTAGGTAGACTGGGATATAGAACTCGAATGGTTCATCAAGTAAGTTCATGTCTTTGTATGCACTATAGGCATCTGCTGATTCGCTTGTTGGTGCTAGGATATTAGTTTGATATTGGTTTGTGAAGTTTGGAGCAAGAGCGGATGGATCTACATTAAATCTTTGAGTGTATAATGTGTATTGTCCTGCGGCTATATAGTTATTTGCAATTTTTTGTGCTCCTCCATATATTGCTTTATATCTTTCGTTCCAAGGTCTACCATAAGTATCGTTTCCTCCACATCTTGCACCGCATGCATATATTAAACCATTTAGTACTGGGTTTGGATAACCACTTCTAGCATAAGCACCTATATTATAAAAGTTATATAGTCCTTGCAAGTTATAACCTTTATATAATTCTGTATAAGTACCAGATACTGCAACATAACTTTCTTTAGTTGCACCTTCTTGATTTGAACGAGTTGCTAGATGTACTGGACTTATGTTATGTTGAAATCCTGCATCTATATAAATAAATTTGTAATAATCTGTGTTTAAAAAACTTCCAGAAAATATTTTTGAAATTGTGTCATAGTATCTTTTTGTTATTTCGCTATCTTTATTTAGTGAAGATTCTTTTCCACTTCCATAGTTATATTTTAAACTTTCAAACATGAATACAAATTTTTCTGTTAAGAAGTTTCTTGGGTCTAGGTAAAAAGCAACTACTTCTTTTTTTGCACGGTACCAATTAGCACCATCTAGACCAATATTGTCTACTCTGTAAAGGTCATTTGCATAATTTATAAGAGCAACATTATCGTCTTCTTTTGTTACAACTGTGTCCCAATAGTAATTAGTTTTAACTGGTTTAAATGTCCAGTTTGGATGCATACTGTGAAGTTTATTTAAGTAAGGTGTGTAATCTTCTGGAAAACCTAAACTCATTAAATATTTAGTATATTCATTATCTATTTTTGTCATTTCTTCTTTTGTTAGTACAAATTTAGAACATACATAACCTGTTACACCATTATCTGTTGTTATTTTATAGAATCCTTCTGCACAGCCAGAACCTGTAACTTTTGAACCAATTATCTTTACGTTTGTACCTGGTAAAAGTGTTGCTAAAAGTGTACTACTGTAAGACGCTTCTTTTCTTAGTTGTATGTTTACTCCGTTTATTCTTGCTTCAAATGATTCTGTGTTATAGTCCACTTTTCCTGTACCAGGTGGAGAACCAATTGATACATATAGACCACATATATAAAGTTCTTCATTGTTATATTTTAATTTATACCAACCACTTGAACAGGCTTTGTCACCAACATTATATAATTCATCACTAACTAGGTCTATTACAGTGTTTTTGGAATCTATTTGTTTAACTCTGTCATAATTTGTACCTGGGCCAGTTCTTAAACCTACATAAGTATCTGTTGTATAGCCCTCAAGGGCATCAAGTTTCCCTAAAAATAAAATGTTTATTAAAATTATAGTTAATATGCTTAAATACTTCTTCATTAATGCCTCCTTCTAGTTTATCATTTAATATTATAACATTTTTTTTACTTGTTTTGTAGGGGGTATAGTATAAAATTTACATTATTTTATTAAAGATAATATTTCATTATATAGTAAGGTATTTGCAGTTTCTAGAGACATATTTTCTATGCTAAAAGGTTTACCTATTTTAATAACTAGATCTTTACTTCTAAAAGAGTATGAACCTTTTATACCAAAAGGTACTATTAAAGAGTTAGTTTTTTGCGCTAAAGAAACAGCACCAAATTTAAATGGAAGAAGTAATTCGTTTGTTTTGTTTCTTGTTCCTTCTGGGAATATACCTATTGCACCTCCATTATTTAAAACATTTATTGCTTTTAAAGTAGCAGTTGGGTCCTTTTCTTTTCTATTTACTGGTATACAATGTACAATTTTAAAGAACCAACTTGTCTTTTTATTATCAAAGTATTCTTTTTTAGCCATGTAAGTTATTACTCTTTTTGTACTTATTATTATGTTACATTGGTCCATTAAGTGTTTATGGTTACCTGCAATAATAATACTTCCTTCTTTTGGAATGTTTTCTTTACCTATTATTTTTGGATTATAATAAAATTTATATATTGGTGTTAAAATAGTTCTTAAAACTTTATATGCTATGTTCATTTGATTAACTCCTTTTCAATTATTTTCATCAACTTATTATTTTCAAGTTCTAAATTATTTGTTTCTAAATAATATGGACTCAAGAATTTTATTGATACACTTTTTCTAAAGAGTTTATATTTTCCTTTTATTACGAATGGTACTAGTAATGAGGATGTTTTGCTTGCTAGAGAGACACTTCCATACTTAAATGGTAATAAAGTTTTATTTGTTTTGTTTATTGTACCTTCTGGAAATATACAAACTAGTTCATTATTATTTAATGCAGTTTCTGCTAAACTAATAGATAGTGGACTTTTTTCTTTTCTGTTAACAGGTATTACTCCTGCATTTAAGAATAACTTTTTTAATACAGGTTTAAATAGTTCTTGTTTTGCTAAAAACCTAATGTTTCTTTTTGTTGAAGATATTACTAATAAAGCATCTAAATTGGAAGTGTGATTTCCTACTAGTAATGCATTTTTAGCTACAATATTCTCCTTATTAATTATTTCTACTTTATAAAATAGTTTCATAAATAATGTAATTATTGGCCTTGCTATACAGTATAGTGTGTATTTCATGTTTATCCCTCTTATTAATTATATAAATTTTAAAATATTTTATCAATCATTTTCACTCAAGTTTCACAATTGTAACCATTAAGTTATTTAACCATATAATAGTAATGAAAGGTGGGTATATGAAAAAAGTATATTATTATGTATTAAGTATTTTTATTTTGGCTATTTTAGGGTTTTTAGGTAGTTATTATGGTTTTAAAGATAATAGTAATCTTAAAAAAGTTAGAGTAGCAGAGGTTACTCATAGTGTGTTTTATGCTCCGTTTTATGTGAGTATTCATAATGGGTATTTTCAAGATGAAGGGTTAGACATAGATGTGACTTTAACAAGTGGGGCTGATAAAGTTGCTAGTGCAGTACTTAGTGGAGATGCTAATGTAGGGCTTTCTGGAATGGAGGCTACAATATATGTTTATAATAATAATCAAAAAGATTATTTAGTAAATTTTTCTAGTTTAACTAAGAGAGATGGACAATTTTTGGTTGGAGACTGTAAGTATAAAAATAATTTTAGTGTTAATGATTTAATAGGTAAAAAGGTACTTGCAGGTAGAAGTGGTGGAATGCCTTCAATGGTATTTATGTATGCACTTTATAAGAATAATATTGATAAAGATAAAGTTAAAGTAGATACAAGTGTGGATTTTGCTGGTTTAACTGGGGCTTATATAGGTAAAGAAGGAGACTTTGTTAATCTTTTTGAACCTAATGCTCTTATGATAGAAAAAGAAGGTTATGGGTGTGTGATAGATAGTATAGGACTTTTAAGTGGAGAGTTACCTTATACTGTGTTTCATACTAAAAAGAGTTATTTAGATAATAATAAAGATGTTATAAAGAAGTTTACTAATGCTATTAATAGAGGCCTTTCTTTTGTTAAGGAAAATGATGCAAGTAGTATTGCTAATGTTATTAAGGAAGAGTTTTCTAGTACTGATATCAATGATTTAATTAAAGTGGTTGATAGATATAAAAAGGCTGATTCTTGGTGGGATAATAGTAGGATAAGTAAAGATGCTTATAATAATTTATTAGATTTAATGGAGTATAATGGAGTATTAGATAAGGACCCCGGTTATGGTGTTCTTGTGTATGAATGAGATTTTAAAAGTTAATAATTTATTTAAAAGTTATAATAGTTTAAATGGTGAAGTTAAGGCTGTTAATGATGTGTCTTTTAGTATTAAATCTGGTGAGTTTGTTTCAATTATTGGTCCTAGTGGATGTGGGAAAAGTACTATTCTTAATATATTAGCAGGTTTAGATAATGACTATAGTGGAGTTGTTACTTTTAGAAAAGATATTAGAGTTAGTTATATGCTTCAAGAAGATGCTTTGTTTCCTTGGTTAAGTGTGTTTGATAATGCTTGTTTAGGTCTTAAGGTAGAGAAAAAACTTACTAAAGAGAATATTAGTTATGTTAAAGAATTGTTAACTAAGTATGGATTAGAGGATTTTATTAATAAGAAAGTTAATGATTTATCTGGGGGTATGAGACAAAGGGTTGCACTTATTAGGACTATTGCTACTAAACCTAATTTGGTTTTGTTAGATGAACCTTTTAGTGCACTTGATTATCAGACTAGATTAAGAGTAAGTGATGATGTTTATAATATTTTAAAAGAAGAAGGTATTACTGCAATTATGGTAACGCATGATATTGGAGAAGCTGCTTCTATTTCTTCAAAAGTTATTGTTATGAGTAAGAGACCTAGTAAGATTAAGAATGTTTATTTAATGGATTATCAAGATGTTTTAAAGCCATTAGAAAGAAGAAAGAGTCCTTTGTTTAATCTTTATTACGATAAGTTATGGAGGGATATAGATGAAGGAAAGTGATAAACAAAAAGAATTTATAAGGAAATATAAGAGGAATAAGATTAAAGTTGTTTTTATACAAGTATTTATATTAATAGGTATATTGTTACTTTGGGAAGTTCTTGCTTATAAAGAAGTTATTAATTCTTTTATTACTAGTTGTCCATCTAAGATAGTTAATAATATTATTAGTTTGTTTGTTAATGATAATTTGTTATATCATATTTGGGTTACTGCTAGTGAGACTTTGATAGCCTTCTTTATTACTTTAGTTGTAAGTTTAATATTTAGTTTATTAATATATAGATTTAAAACATTTGATAAGGTAATTGATCCATATTTAACTATATTAAATAGTTTACCTAAGGTTGCACTTGGTCCAGTTATAATTATATGGGTTGGAGCTAATAAGAAGAGTATTATTTTAATGGCTATTTTAATTAGTGTAATTGCTAGTATTCAATCAATTTCTCATGGTTTTAAAGGAACTAATAAGAATAGAGTTAAGTTACTTAAATCATTTAAGGCAAGTGAAATAGATATTTTGTTTAATTTAGTTATTCCTAATAATTATGGTATTATTATTAATCAATGTAAAATTAATATTGGACTTTGTTTGATAGGTGTAATTATGGGAGAATTTCTTACTAGTAAGGCTGGTATAGGTTATCTTATTTTATATGGTAGTCAAGTATTTAATTTAACTTTAGTTATGAGTGGTATAATTGTTTTATTGTTTTTATCTATTTTATTATATAAGATTATTTGTGTAATAGAAAAGCATTTAGAATGTGACTAAATGCTTTCTTCTTTTATATCAAAAGATATATCTAGAGTTTCTATGTTATCAATAAATACTAATTTGTAATCTTTTTTATTATTACTTTCTATGTTAGAAGAATCTATTTTGTAATATATTTCATTTCCTTCTTTATGTTTTTCTAAATTACTTATGTTTTCTATATTGTTATTAATATTTATTTTAAAGTCTGTAGTATTATTTAATACTTTTAAATATAATGTATAAGATTTATCTTGTTTTTTTGTGTTATCAATAGTTAGATATATTTGATTATTAATATTTTTTATGTCTAATATTAGGTTACTACTTGTATAAGCTGTTGTTTTGTAATTATTAATACTTAAGTATTTCCATATTATGTTTGTAACTATTATTATAAGTATTAAAAAGATAATTTCTAGAATATACTCAGTAATTCTTTTGTTAATAGTTTTCATATTTCCCCCTTGTTGGGACAATATTCTACTACAAAAGTAAGTTGTTGTCAATATTTTTGTACTTTTTTATATACAAAAACAGAAGTGAGTTCACACTTCTATTCACATACTCCACTACCTGTATAAACAACGTATGGTTTTTTTGGACTTCCGTCTCCTCTGGATATCAGATTACAAGACAAGAGAGATACTGAGGGGCGAACAGCTCTCGAGTCGACCACGTCGTAGTAGAACAATTCGCCAGGGTTATTACCAGAACCAACGACGCCCCAAACGAGCGAGACATCGCCACTCCAGTGGCGAGGGGAAAGGGCCCAGGAATCTGTACTGCCTGTAATACTTTCTCCATTTACATTAGTGTAATACCATGCATATGGTGCAGTTAATTCTGTCCAATATTCTCCTCCTGCATAACTTAACTCATCTATTGACATTAATCCAACAGGATAATCTAGTTTTGCACTTGTGTTATTTACACTGAATGCGTCACTCATATTTGTACAGTTAAATGTTGGTTGTTTATTTTTTTCTATTCTTTCATATGGAGCATATACAAATACCTTTGTTATTGAATAAGCTTGTCCACTTGCAAGATTTCTATCATTACAATATACAGCATCTTTACTTAAATACTTTGTATAAGCAGTTAAATTGTTTTTATACCAATTATCTACAAAAGTTTTTATTGTGCTGTCATTTGTATTTAGTCTATTGTTTTCTAGAGAACCTGTAGTTCCATATTTATATCCTACATACATTGGGTCAGTATATATAGGATTGAATTTGATCTCTCCTATATAAGCCTCAGTTGTATCAGGACTAGTTCCAGCATATAATAATTTGATACTTCCATCTGCGTTTGTTCTTGTTATTCTCCAATATATATCTTTTTTTGCCTCGCTCCATGTTGCTTTTTCTGTTGTCCATTTAGTACCAGGAATGTTAGAGCATTCACTCTCGGTTAAACCAACTGCATAGCCATTTTCACCAGCATCGCAAATATTTGTAGATGTACATTCTGTTTCATTTTCTGGAGTTTTTGTAGTTTGATTAGTCATATTTGCAAATAATACTTCTTTTTCTTTATAAGTACATGAACTTTCTGTTGTTTTACCAAACTTTACCCAGTTATTTTTTGCATCTCCTGCAAAATAGTATACATCCTTTACTGGATTAGTTCCAATTTGTTCTGTTGCTTTATACAAAGTTCCTGTATTTGTTTCAGTGAATGCTGTAAATGTAGTTCTTGTTCCTATTGTAGGATTATCAGCCATTAATTTATCAGTTAGTTTCATTGTTGGTTTAGTAAATTCTCTTATATATATAGTTCCACTCAAACTTTGACCCATATCAATACTTTGATCAACATATTCATCATTTACATACTTAATTTCAATTGTATATGTATGAGTTTTTCCTTTATCAATTGATATTTCATAAGCTAAAGCTACATCTTCTTTAGTACTAGATTTTGGTAAATAAGAGTAATATGTCATATTATATCCACCATCAGTACTAGTTATCTTATATTGTAAGTATTTATATGTTTTAAAAGTATTTATTAAATCTTTTATTATAATATCATATTTATATGTACCATTTGACTCGTTTTTAACTGTAAAAGTTTTACTATTACTCCATCCTGGTGTTATACCATTTCCTTCAATATTACCATCTGTATCAGTAAATACTATTTTCAAGTCATCACTTGTTACTAATACATCTTTTCCCTTTCCTATTATTTGAGCAGTAAAATATGCTAGTGTTACACTAAGTACTACTACTAGTAAACTAGCAACCACTAATATTGTCTGTTTTTTCTGCATAAACATTAACTCCTTTCATTACACAACAAAAAATGGGTAGACCTCACCTATCCATTTTATTTCATGCAAAAAATTCTCTACTTTTAAGTTAGTTAGAAGATAGCATCCTATGTTTAGTACTTTATTTTGTACTAATAGAGAAATACAACTTAATTTATTTACATAATTATTAGTCATATTTTGTGTCCTCCTTCTATCTTAACCACTTTAATTATATCAAAAAATAGTACTCTTTTCAAGTACCCATTAACAAATAATTTCATTATTTTCATCAAAATTTATATTCATAAATTTCTGTGCAGATAAGTAGTCACACATATGAACAAACCTCTCATACTTAGTTTTAGGTTTAGGAAGTACTTCATTTCCATTAAAATCAGTATTCCACTGACCCATATGACTACTAATCATACTACATACTAAATTTATCTCTTCTTCAGTTAAAGAAGTATTTTTAGCATTATCCCTTATAAATTTACTTGCTAAAAGAGGATGTTCTACTTTAGTATACTTTTCTTCAGGAATTCCTCTTTTAACTGAATCATGCATCACTAACGAAAGTATTATTAAGTCCTTCTCATCTTTTGTAAACTTATAACCAATACTATCATTAATAAGTAAAGTATTTGCTATTTTAACTGCAACTTTAGTATGTCTAACAAGTCCACCAACACCTTGACTAAATGATGGATGATATTTTCCAGTAGAACTAGCTGCTTCAGTAAAAAAGTAATCAGGTATTAAATTAATAAGATTAACTAAACTTTCTTTTATTCTATCATTTTTAATATAATTTATTTCAGTAGTAAACACTTTAGCTTTAGAATCCACGGCCACCGCCTCCTCCTCCACCGAAGCCCCCTCCAGAAGAGAATCCTCCACCGAATCCTCCACCACTAGAACTTGAACTTTTTGCAATTGCTTCATTAACTACAGTTCTAGCAGTACTAACTGAACTTCTAACGGTATTATTAATACTATAATTCAAATTATTCCACATCATATAATCAAACAACAAGTCTCCATTACTATATTGATTATTAGTATTAATCTCATTAAATTTAATCTTCATAGTTTTACCTACTTTATCAGCAATACCAAATATATTAGCATACACTAAATATCTTTCCCATAAAACTATTTCAGGCAATTCTTTTTCATCAAACCTACCAAAATCTTCTAAAAATCTTTTAAATGCTTTCCATTTTTGATAATCTTCTGCACCTCTTTTAGTTCTCTTATTAAATATAAGCACATAAATCATAAACACTAATGCACAAATAAATATTATTATAGAAAATAAATTAAATCCATTAAATCTTCCCATTACATAAAATACTAAATAACCTACTAAACTAAATAATACTCCAAGTACTTTAATTTTAGTATTAGATTCATAAAAATTATTTTTTATACTTTCACTAGTAACTTTATTTTGCCAAGTAGTAAAATTAGTTAAAAATTCACTAGTCGTACCATGTATTTCTTTTGCATATTTCTTTATCTGACTTAATAAAACATATTCTTTATTACCAATATTATCAAATATCATCTTCATTAAATACTCTTCAGATTCACTTAAATTATCAGTATTTACTTTAATTAATTTATAATCTTTCTTATCTATTTGTTCAATTTTAATATTCTTTTTATAAATTAAATTAAGTATACTAGTACTAAATGCTTTTTCAGTAATTTTCTTATCAAATAAATACTCTATATTAGTAACATCATAATCATTAATAAACTCTCTATTATATTCCATATCAAAATTAGTTTTTAATTCTTTATCATACTTAATATAAATGTAAACGAATAATAACACTAAAAGTACTAAATAAACACTTCCCAAAGCATAAGATCCATACATAAAAAATTTAGCTTCTTCTCTTTCTTTATTAGCTTTATCTGCTCTTAAATTTTCTACTTCAAGAATTTTATCAAGTGCTAATACTTCACTTTTCTTTAAATATGAATGATCCACAAGTATAAGATTCTTATCAAAAGTAAGTCTCATATCAACAGAAGTATTACTATATAAATCATTTATTTCTAAATAACCTCCATAATAGTAACCATTTTCATCTTTAATAGGACTAACATTACCATTAAGTGGACCATGAGCCCATACTCTAACTAACTCTTTAGTTTTATCAGGTAAAACCACCCTTAACTTATACTTATTAATATCATCATCAAACATATCACCTACAAAGTTAAAATAAACTTCTGCAATGTCTTCATGCATAACTACAACATTACCAAGTAAATACTCTATATAAAAGTAAGTACTAGAATTATTTGTTTCATTATACATTTTCAAACTAACTCCATCAGTAATATCACTTTTTTCATAACAACCCTTATTAACAGTACAACTATCATTCATAGTAAACTCATTAACACTTTGATCAAAAACATTAAAATCTAACTCTTTATCATAATTAATAGTACCAACTTTTCTAACTTCTATATTACTAGCATCATATATACTACTTCCATAAAAACTATCAATTGATTTATCAAATACTTTATTATTACTATTTTTATATTTTAAATCCCTAATATATCCATTAAAACTTCCTTTAACTTTAATAACTTCTCTAACAACCATATTACCAGATATATCTATTCGAGAATCAACTATATAATCATCTATTTTATAATTAACATTACTTACTGCATATAAATTAATACTAAATATAAATAAAGAAATAATAAAACATATAACTTTTTTCATAACTATCCTCCTTAAAAGAAAAAGCTTACATTAGTAAGCTTAAAATTGTACTTTAGGAGCGACCTTTGCTTCACTTTCAGCTTCAAAGAAAGCTTCCTTTTTAAATCCAAATATTTTAGCAACTAAATTAGAAGGAAATAATTCAACCTTATTATTTAGAGATAAAACAGTATCATTATAAAATTGTCTAGCACTAGATATTTTATCTTCTGTTTCTTCTAAATTACTTTGAAGTTTTAAAAAACTTGTATCAGCCTTTAATTCAGGATAACTTTCACTAAGCGCAAATAATTGTCTAATTGCACCAGTTAACTCATTATTAGCCTTCATCTCATCTTCTGGAGTACTAGCAACAGTAAATTTATTTCTTGCTTCAATTACTCCTTTCAAAGTATCACTTTCATGTTTAGCATACCCTTTAACAGTTTCTACTATATTAGGTATCAAGTCAAATCTTCTTTTTAATTGAACCTCAATTTGAGCCCATTGATCTTTAACTCTATTTCTTAACTTAACAAATGTATTGTAAGTATTAACTACATATAAAGCTATAAGAACAATAACTCCAATAATAATCCAAACTCCAAGACTCATATTATTACCACCTTTCTTAATTAATTATACTATATATTATATAAATAATCTATAAATATTTTAATCTCTTAACTTAGCATTTACAGTTTTTTCTAATGTTTTTAGTACTTGATTAATTTTTGAATTTATCTCATCACTAGTAAGAGTACTTTTCCCATCACCTATCTTAAGTTTAAGAGTAATACTTTTCTTCGATTCACCTATATTTTCTCCTCTATAATCTTCTACAAATATTACTTCCTTTACTTTAGATTTAATCATTTTATAAATAGTTTCCCATCTAACACTTTCATCTACAACTATAGATAAATCTTTTTCTACATAAGGTATTTCAGGTAAACTAGTATATTTATTAGTTCTAGCATCAAGTGGAATAAGTTTACTTACATTAAGTTCAAATATAGAAACATTTACATGTTTAATCTTGCATTCATTCATTACTCTAATTTTAAGTAAACCAAAAGACCCTATTACTTCTTCATTAAGAACTATATCCATACATGCATATTTATCTAAATAATTTACTTTATTTATAGAAAGAGCTAACTTAATATTCTCCATATGAGTATAACCACTAATATTTTCAAGAACTCCTTTAAGTTCCAAAAATGCACTTTTAGCATCCTTATCAACTACACACCCACATAAATAATTATTATGTATTGGAAGAGTTTCATCTATACTACTTTCATGATATTCACCCTTAGTAAATACTTCTCCCATTTCATAGACTTTAAATTTATCAAAGTATCTTAAATTCTTAACAATTACTTCTAACATTCCTGGAACTAAACTAGATCTTAAATAAGATTGTTCTGGACTTGGAGGATTTGCTAATTCTACCATTTCTTGTTTATCTAACATACACGCATCTATATATTTAACATTTACCCATGGATAACTAATTACTTCATATAAACCACATCTATTACTTAAATATTCTTTAATTCTTCTTTCTAACAATACTTCTCTTTGAAGAACTGCATGATTTACAGTATAATTAATTCCTTTAGCCTCAAAACTATCAAAACCTAATATTCTAACAATATCCCCCATTACATCATCTTTAATAGTAACGTCTCCAGTACTTCTATAAGTTGGTACTAAAACTTTATATATATCACCATCTATTGTTACTTCATAACCAAGACCTGTAAGTATCTTAGTAATAACTTCTTTACTAACAACTTTACCCATTCTAGTATCTAAGAATTCTTTACTTATTTCTATATAATTACTTTCTGTTTTAACAGGATATATATCATTATAACTAGTTATTACAGCTTCAGGAAATAACTCCTTAAACATATTAATAATTAAATTCTTAGTACTATCAACTCTTTCAGTATCAAGTCCCTTTTCATACCTAATTGCAGCCTCAATCTTTTCTGCAAATCTTTTATCAGTTTTTCTAATAGTACTAGGTTCAAAATTAGCAATTTCTACTAGTACTCCAGTAGTACTATCTAGTACAGAATCTTTTTTTCCTCCACGAATACCTGCAAGTGCAAGCACACCCTCTTCATCACTTATTACTAAATCATCACTAGTTAAATCAACCATATTATCATCAAGTAATAATAGCTTTTCTCCTTTTTTAGCATTTCTTACTATTATTTTATTACCACTTACATGTGTTTTATCAAATGCATGTGTAGGATTCCCTGTTACTATCATAGCATAATTAGTTATGTCAACTATAGCATTAATTGGTCTTAATCCAACATTATATAAAAGTGTTTTAAGCCATATTGGGCTTTCTTTTGTATTAACATTATCTATAACTATTCCAATATATCTATTACACTTACTAGTGTCTTCTATAGTAATATCGTATTTAGGTAGAGGAGGCATACTTACTTCTTCAGTAACACACTTTAATTCTCTATCATATATAACAGACAACTCTCTAGCAATTCCATAATGCCCCCACAAGTCAGGCCTATTACTTAAACTTTTATTATCTATTTCTAAAATTATATCGTTTGAACCTATTACTTCACTAATATTTTGTCCTGGATAACATTCTAATCCTTTTAAGTCAACTATCTCATCTTCAGCCTTAGGTGGAAACAAACTATCTAAAAACACTTCTTCAGCACCACATATCATTCCATAAGAATCTACTCCACGCATCTTAGTCTCTTTTATTTTAACTAAGCCTTCTTCTCCATGCCAATGAACCATACTACCTGGCTTAGAAATAACTACATACTCTCCAACATATAAATTACTTCCACCACATACTATTTGTCTAGGACTCTCTTCTCCTATATCAACCATACACACTCTAAGTGTATCAGCATTAGGATGACTATTAACCTCTAATATTTTACCAACTACTATATTTTCATACTTTAAACTAGTATTTTCTATTTTTTCAACCTCAACAGTTTTTAAAGTTAAATCTGTTGCTATTTTCTCATCACTAATATCACTCAAATCAACATATTTTTTTATTAAATTTAAAGATACTCTCATAATTCCTCCTATTTAAATTCACTAATAAACCTTAAGTCACCACTTCTTAAAAGTCTTACATCATCTATTCCATATCTCATCATAACAAGTCTATCAACTCCAATATTAATATAGAATCCTGTCCATTCATTTGGATCTAAATTAGCACTTTTTAATACATTTGGATGTATTACTCCACCAGGCATAACTTCTATCCAACCACTTTGATGACATACAGGGCACCCTTTACCACCACATACTAAACATTCCATATCTATTTCATAACCTGGTTCAGTAAATGGGAAAAAGCCTTCACGCATTCTAACATTTACTTTTTTACCAAAAACTTTTTCTAAAATAGTCTGTATTAAAACAATACCACTTGAAAAAGAAATATTTTTATCTACTATTAAAGCCTCATATTGATAAAAAGCCCTTTCATGTCTTGCATCAGTATTTTCATTTCTATAAACACGTCCTGGATAAACAAATCTAGCAGGTGCTCCATGTTTAAGTAAGTATCTAACACTTCCTCCAGTTAAATGAGGTCTTAAACATAATCTTTCACTTCCACTTTTATCTTCAGTTCCTTTAAGCCAGTAAGTATCCATACTCTCTCTTGCAGGATGATCCTTAGCAAAATTCAAATTATCAAAAGCATACTTTTCACTACTTATATCATTTTCACTAAAAACTTCAAATCCTAAACTTAAAAAGGCATCATTTAAATCATAACACATCTGTGTAATTGGATGTATCACTCCTTTATTAACAAAAGTACCTGGTAAACTAGTATCAAACTCATCACTAACTACACTAGTATTATCAATAATACTATTTCTTACACTATTAATCTTTTCACCGAAAGACTTTCTAATTTCATTAGTTACTACTCCTATGTCTTTTCTTTCTTCACTAGATAAACTACCCATATTTTTAAGTATAGAAGTAAGTTCACTATTCTTTCCAGTTAACTCCTTAGTAACTACTTCAAGTTCTGTTAAATCTTTAACATCATCTAACTTTTTTAAACCACTTTCAAGAATTTCATTTAATTTTTCTTTCATTTTCTCCTCCTAAAAATAAAAACTTTACGACTTAAGGACTGCAAGTTAACAGCGGTACCACCTTAATTCATAAAGTATTATGCATCTTTCATAGTTAACGCCTATTATACGTTCTTTTTTAATAGAAGAATGAAACTTCATATATAACATATTAGTTTACACCTACCACTAACTCTCTATAAATTAAATTATATACTACACTTTCTTCCAAAAGATAATTATATTTTATAACATTTAATATACTTTTTCAAGTAAAAAATCATTATTTCAAAAATAAATGTAAAATCATATATTTTTCTATTAAAACATACTACAATATTTATAAGAAATACAACATTGTTCGCTTGTTTTGAAATTACTTAAGTGGTACAATTAGTACATGAGTAGTACCTAGTGGTTAGGTGTTCTTACCTCAGTCCTATAATTTACACAAATTTAGGAAAGTGAGGTGGTCTGTATGAAGTATAGAAAAGGAGAACTTTTTTGTGCAGTACTTAATTGTACTAGTCGTGATTATAGCAGTGCTAGATCACTTCTTGAATTCAAACCGCAAGTAATTACTGTTTCCAGTAATGAAAAAAGAACGCCAAATCAACTTGATCTGGTGTTCAAAAATCCAAATATGGACTGAGTGAATACCTAACGAGCCATGCTAGATACTACTCATTTTTTATGTCCATTAATATTATATGTCTTAATGACAATATAATTATAACAAATTTTACTTATTATTTCAAGTACTTTATTAAATACTTTTTTTGTTAAACAAATATAAATTCACTATATTAAAACATACTACAAAATTTATAAGAAATACAACAGTGTTCGCTTGTTTTAAAACTTCTTAAGTGGTACAATTAGTACATGAGTAGTACCTAGTGGTTAGGTGTTCTTACCTCAGTCCGAAAATTTATACAAATTTAGGAAAGTGAGGTGGTCTGTATGAGTCATAAGAAAGGTTTTAAACTAACTTATGGAGTATTTAGTTATACTTGTAATAATTTTAGCAGTGCTAGATCATTATACAAACAACAGAGATTAATTGTAGTTTATACTTTTAATTTAAAAAGAATACCGAATCAACTTGATACGGTATTCACCAACACAATACGGACTGAGTGAATACCTAACGAGCAAAGCCAGGTACTACTCATTTTTTATGTCCATTTATATTATATGTCTTAATGACAATATAATTATAACAAATTTAACTAATTAATTCAAGTACTTTATTAAATACTAAGTAATTCGTTTTCTTTTTCTTTAAACTTTTCTTCAACAACTTGATTATACTTATCAATTAATTTTTGAACTTGATCCATGTTTCTTTTTTCTTCATCCTCACTTACTTCACTTTTCTTAATCATATTATTGAAGTCTTGTCTAACATTTCTTAAAGCAATTTTTGCTTCTTCAGCCATTTCCTTAACTTGTTTAACATAATTTTTTCTAGTTTCTTCAGTAAGTTCTGGAATAGTTAAGAATACCACTTCACCATTATTATTTGGAGTAAGTCCAAGTTCTGCAGCATAAATAGCCTTTTCTATTTCCTTAAGTAAACTTTTATCAAACGGTTTAATCATTAATTGTCTAGCTTCAGGAACACTTATTGTACTAACTGCATTAAGTGGTGTTGGTGCCCCATAATATTCTACCATTACTCCATTTAAAATATTAGGATTTGCTCTTCCTGCTCTTACAGTAGTAAATCTCGTTTCCATATTCTCTATAACTTTTTCCATTCTTGTTTTTACATCACTTTCATTAAACATACTCATCTCTCCTACTAAAATAATACCATAACTTTAATTATTAATCAACATCATTTCTTGATAAAATTTCATGTGGTGTTTTCCTTATAGTTTTATATACTGGTAACAAACCAAATAAAGTATTAAAGACTAATATAATAACTAAACTAATTAAAACTACATACCAGTTTATTACTATATTTAAAACACTTATCTTAGATAAAGTATACAAAATATAACTCATAACTATAAGTCCAGGAACACTACTTATTAAAGTAATACTAAGTATTTCTCCCATAAACATCTTATAAATATCTTTTCTCTTAACACCAATACTTCTTAAAATACCAACTTCTTTAACTCTACTTAAAAAACTACTTCTAACTATCAAATATATTTCTATTAAACTAATAATAACTATAACACTAGAATAAATTATCTTATTTCTATTAGACTCTTCTATACTTCTTTTATAATTACTTAAACTATCTTTATAAGTATCAACTACATTATATTTACTACTTTTTAGTTCACTAATAGTACTATCTTTATCACTACTACTAATAACAAACTTATCACTTGTAAGTATTAATCTATTCTTAATAGTGTTTTCACTAACTAATAAACCATTTTCACTTCCACTTTTATAGTAACCTACTACCTTTAACTTATTATCTCCTACTTTTTTATCTATACTCTTATCAAGTGGATACATGTCTTTCATTTTCTCATTAACTATAACTTCATAATCATTAACTGGTAAACTACCTTTAGTTAAAGTAATACTTGTTCTTTCATAACTCTTAAGTTTATCACTACCGTCTTCTGAATTATCTTTTAAACTATTATCTATAAAATTAACAAACTCACTATCATTTACATATATAGAAGGACTATTAGTATCACTTATTCCTACTATCTTATACATATCATCATTTTTTAAATAAACATACTCATTAATAAAACTATCATAAGTATTAAATCCAGCATTTTTAGCATCACCCATACTTAAAAACTTATCAATTACCATCTTATCAATAATAATCTCTTTTTTACCATTAGTTTTAACTCCATTTATAACTTTATCTACTTTACTATAACTTGCTAAACTACCACTCATACTTTCACTTATACCACTAGTTTGTAAAAACTTATAAAATTTAAAATTAACTTGTACAATACCATTACTAGGTAAAATATATTCCACATTACTTACATTAGTTAAATTATTAAATTCATTAACACTCATATTCTTCTTATTTAATAAAACATAATCTTTATTATAAGAAACAAAGTTTTTTTCATCAACTTTAAAAGTAGACATAATACTACTTACTGAGTACATTACAAATATACTAGATGTAAAAAATCCAATTAAAAGTAACTTCTTAACAAAACTATAATTAAGTACTTTTTTAAACCCTTTCTTAGTACTAGTAACAACATTATAAATACTAGAATACTTTTCTTTAAACTTATTATCTTTTACTTTATTAAAGTCAAAACTAAACTCTTCATAAACTTTTTTATTAATCTTTTCATAATGTGCATCAACTAATTCTATATTACTATTATTAATAACTTCTATTTTCTTTAAACTATCACTTTCTATATAAATATTATCATTTTTTACTACTATCTTAAAACTAACTTTATCAGTAGTATCACTATAATATTCTACTTTAGCACTACCTACTTCTTTATTAGAATAATTTTCTATATCTTTTAAATATATCTTATTATCTAATCTATAATCTAGTTCATGATTATCAACATTTTCATAATCTTTAACAATTTTTCCATCACTTATTTCTATAATTCTATCACTATAAAATTTAGCAAGTTCTCTTTCATGAGTTACAAGAATTACTAATCTATCTCTACTTATACTTTTAATAATATTCATTACTTCTATAGTATTTTTACTATCTAAATTCCCAGTAGGCTCGTCTGCTATAATAACTTCAGGATCTTTAACAATAGCCCTTGCAATAGCAACTCTTTGTCTTTCACCCCCACTAAGCATATTAGCATATCTATTTCTATATCTATAAATATTAAGACTCTCTAAACAAAAGTTAACACGTTTTTTAATCTCTTCTTTATCTTTAAGTCCATTAATTTTAAGAACTAAACTAACATTATCAAAAACTGTCTCATCATCAAGTAAATTAAAGTTTTGAAATATATAACCTATTTTTAAGCTTCTTATCTTATCTATCTTATTAACACTTCTCTTAGTAATTCTTTCTCCATCTATATAAATACTTCCCTTATTAATTCTAGACAAACCACCAATACTATTTAAAAGTGTAGTTTTCCCACATCCACTAGGGCCTAGAAGTGTAACAATTCCTTTATCTGGTAAATCTAAACTAGTATTATCTATTGCTTTAACTTCATTCTTTTTACCCTTATTAAAATATTTATATACATTAACTAGTTTAATCATTATTACACCTCCTCATTATAAGTAGTTATCACACTTCTTTTAAATATCTTTCTAGAATATCTACTACTTGTTAAATAACTCATCACACTAAGTATTAAATAAACTATAACATACTCTTTTAAATTAATATAAAATAACATACTCTTTATACTCTCACTAACTATAATATCATTCTTAATTAATAAACTAATTACTAAGAAAACTAAATAAACTATATTAGTCACATTGAGAAGTTCTATTTGTAAAAGACGTTTTACTTCTATGTAACTACCTCCTAATATTCTAATAGTTGTAAAATACTTATTTCTAGATTTCATAATTAATTTAATAACAAAATAACTTACGAAGAATAATACTATCACTAAAACAGTAATTACTATAGTTTTAACTATTTTTATTACTTGTACCAATGCACCATCTTGTTTAACACTATTTAAACTAAAACTAACATAATCATTTAGTTCATTCATTGTTTTATCAATATTTCTTACATCTTTAACAAATAAACTTACTTGATAAATATTATTATTTTTATATAATTTATCATAATCATTATTACTTAAATAAATAGTATCCATGTCATCATATTCACTACCAAATATCTTTTTAAAATTATTCTTATTATAAACTTTTACATTACTTAAACTTATTTCTTTATTAATATACATATTACTATACTTAATATTTAAACTATCTTTCATACAATTGTAACTTTTACAATTATATGAATTATTTTCACTTATATATACTTGTCCTTCACTTAATATATTACTAATTTTTATATTAGGATCTACAATTTGAGAGTTATCACTTATAAATACTTTAGTTGTACCATAAACGTGTTCAACTTTATTTTCTACATAATTATATATTTTATCACTTACATAGCTTGTAACCATCCAGTTATATTTATCAAAAACACTTACTCCAGCTATCTTAACTTTTATTTCATCACTTCCACTATTAATAGAAACTTCTTTATTAATAAGTTCACTCCCCATGTCTTCTATATAATAGTTTTCTTTTGACCCACTTACTATTATTTCATTATCATTTAGAGGCATTCTTCCATACTTAAGTTTACCCTTAAAC
>OJJV01000469.1_pt1 | contig 26596 bp, 22 predicted proteins | sample 1596391 | NCBI WGS metagenome assembly OJJV01 (sample SAMEA4350164, study PRJEB24818) | metagenome | biome: human; feature: gut; material: faeces | place: Denmark | collected 2013-09
GTTATTGCACAGAGCGCATGGAATTGGATGGAAAAAGATTGAAGGCAGCAGTTAAAAACATTTGTGTTGTAAAAAGCAATACATGGTGGTACACTATAAAAAACAAGGAGGTGCATACTATGGCAGTAAAAACAGTAAATGTAACAGCACGTATTCAACCAGAGATCAAAGAACACGCAGAGGCTATATTAGAAAAGTTGGGGATTCCGGTATCAGTATTTATTGACATGGCATATAGACAGGTTATTATGAGAGATGGAGTCCCTTTCTCATTAGAAATCCCGAGTACTTTGACAACTAGAGATGCATTATCAAAAAAGGAATTCTATACCATCAATGAGACCCAACATGCTCATCCCAGACCTGCCCGCGCCCGCCGTGACGCGGGACAGCACCACGATTTTCGCCGGACTGCGCCTGTCCGGCCGCCCCGCGGACGGCGAATTCGTCCGCACCGAAAACCTCAGCACCGACCGCTACCCCCTCCTCGCCCCGCGCCGCCCGCGCGCCGTCGCCGCCGCGCTCACCGCCCCCGGCGGGCTCATCGAGAAGGACGCCCTCGGCTATGTCGCGGACGGCACGCTCTACTTCGCCGGCGCGCCCACGCCCTTGACCGGCCTTACCGCGGGCAAAAAGCAGCTCGTCGGCATGGGCGCGTACATCTGCGCGTTCCCGGACAAAAAGTTCTATAATACCGCCGATTCCTCGGATTACGGCAGCATGGATGCCGAATTTGTTCTGACCGGCACGGTGAGCCTCGCGCCCTGCCGCTACGACGGCAGTCTCTATTCCACCGAGCCGACCTCCTCCGACTCAGCCCCCGAGAACCCCGAAAACGACGCCCTCTGGCTTGACACCGGCAGCGGCGCGACCCCGGTCCTGCGCCAGTACAGCGCCGCGCTCGACACCTGGGCCGAGGTCGCCACGCCCTGCACCCGTGTCACGCTGACGAGTCAGGGCAGCGTTCCGGCGCTCTTCGCGCAGTACGACGGCGTGAGCGTTGCCGGCCTGCCGCTCGACGAGCTGAACGGCGAAAAAATCATCTACGCTCTCGGCGGCGCATCCGGCAGCGCGCCGGAGAGCGACTACCTCGTCCTGTCCGGCGTCTGCCCCGCGAGCGCGGACTACGAGGGCGTCACCGTCAGCGTCGCGCGCCGCGTGCCCGACATGGACTACGTCTGCCAGTGCCGCAACCGCCTCTGGGGCTGCCGCTACGGCAACGACGGCGCGCAGAACCTCAACGAAATTTACTGCTGCGCCCTCGGCGACTTCAAAAACTGGAGCCAGTACCTCGGCCTGAGCACTGACAGCTGGCGCGCGTCGGTCGGCTCCGACGGCGCGTTCACCGGCGCGGCGGGCTACCTCGGCCAGCCGGTTTTCTTCAAGGAAAACTGCATCCACCGCGTCACGGTGTCCGCAACCGGCGCACATTCGATAGGCGAAACGCCCTGCCGCGGCGTCCAGAAAGGGAGCGCAGAGAGCGTCGTCCTCGTCGGCGACAGCCTGTTTTACAAGTCCCGCGCGGACGTCTGCGTGTGGCAGGGCGGCTTTCCGGAATCGGTCAGCGAGGCGCTGGGCGCGGAGCAATATACCGACGCCGCCGCGGGCGCGCTGGGCGGGAAATATTATATTTCGATGAAAAATTCCGCGGGCGAGTGGGGGCTGTACGTGTACGACAGCCTGCTCGGCATCTGGCTGCGCGAGGACTCGCTGCACGCAGTTTCCTTCGCCGCCGTAGACGGCGAACTGTTCTGCCTCGATTCCGACGGCCGCCTCATCGCCCTCACCGGCAGCATCGGAACGCCGGAAACGGGCGTGAATTGGAGCGCAGAGAGCGGAATAATGTACTTTTTGCAGCCGGAGCATAAGTACCTGCACCGCCTGAGCCTGCGCCTGACGATGGGCGCGGGCAGCAGCGTCAAGGCCGAGATCGAGTACGATTCCTCGGGCGAATGGGAGACGGCGGGGCAGCTTGCGAACACCGGCACGGAGCGCCCGCGCGCGATGGAGCTGCCGCTCCTGCCGCGCCGCTGCGACCATCTGCGCCTGCGCATCTCCGGCAGCGGCGACGTGCGCCTGCACGCGCTGCACCGGTATCTTGAGACGGGGAGTGAGCTGTAATGTACGAGCTGCCGCCGATTCTGAGCGGCTCTGCGGAGTCGCAGCTGCGCGCGATGCGCGATTATCTTGTCCGCCTTTCGCAGACACTTCCGACCGAGACGACCCATCCCGCCGCCGCGCAGACCGGCGCGGTAAGCCCGCAGCTCGCCGCCGCTCGCGCGGTGGATTCGAATCCCACCGGCAGCGGGCAGGCAACACCAAGCAATTATCCGCGCCTGCGCGCCCTGATCGAGAAGACCGCGGGCGAAATTTATTCGCACGTTGACGCGATAAACCGGCAGCTCCGCGCGGACTATGTCGCGCGCTCGGAGCTGGGGGAGTTTGAGGAGCGCGTGACGGCGGGGATGGAGGCGACGGCGCGCGGCGTGGTCGAGGACTACGATTATGACGCGCGGCTGACGGCGTCGGACGAGCGCGCGGGGCGCATCGAGGAGCATCTGCGGAGCCTGTCGGGGCAGATACGCCGCGGGCTCATCACCGACCCGGAGACGGGGGAGCAGGTGCTGGGCATCGCGATCTCGCAGCGGCTGAGCTTCACGGGAGCGAGCAGCAGCCACGAGGGCGAGACGTACTACGAGCTGTCGCCGGGGCAGACGCTGGGCATGTACACGTCGACTGGCTGGCAGTTCTGGATAAACGGGGCGCGGCGCGGGTGGTTTGACAGCGTGGACGGCACGCTGCACGTCGCGGCGCTGCAGGTGGAGCAATCGCTCCGCCTCGGCGACTCGTGGGTCGTCAGCACCGCCGGCGGGTTTGGAATAAGAGTCGATGCGTAGGGGGGAAAAATAAATGGAATGCTAAATCTTTGCTGCTCGCTGCCCCGTCGCGCCAGTCCGAATCTTTGCTGCGGAGCGGCGCCCCTCCCCCTCACCCCCGACCCAACCACGAAAGGAGACACCCATGTCATACACCCTGACCTCGACCTCGCGCGCGGCGTACCGCGGCGGCGTCGACACCTCGACCGCCTACGCCGGCTACGAGATCACCCCCAAACTCAGCCGCGTCGTGCGCTACACCTTCACCGCCCCCGCGCAGGGCGTGTCCGCCCTCAGCTTCTCAGTCGCAAACGTCGCCCGCGCCTACCAGTACAACAACTTCAACGGCATCCGCTTCGCCGTCACCACCTCCGACGCCTCCCACCGCAACGCCGTGGAGGCCGGCGGCTTCGAGGGCCACGCCGCCCCCGTCGCGGGCAACGGCACAAGCTACACCGTCTCCGGCTCCTGCGAGGTCAACATCGCCCCGGGCGCGGCGTTCTACCTCTGGTTCTTCCCCGCCGAATACGCCCACTGCCTCTGGAGCTTCGCAAACCTCGGCAGCTTCACCGTCACCTGCGAGGCGGGCGCGGCGTCGTTCGCGTCGATCGACTCGGCGGTCGAGACGCTCGGCACACTGAGCGCATCGGCCGGCACCGCCACCGCCGCCATGACCCACCGCCTCACGCTCTGCGACGGCGAGACGGCGCGCCTGACCTCCGAGCCGTTCACCGGTTCCGTGAGCCTGACCGTCCCGCGCGCGATCTTCGCGGCCTACCCGACCCGGACCGCCCTCGCCCTGACCGCGCGGCTGCAGGCGTATTCCGACGCCGCCTGCACCATGCCCTACGGCGCTCCCGCCGAGGCCGCCGTCAGCGTCACTGCCGACGCGGGCATGGCGCCGAAGCTGCCTGCCGCCGCCGTCACGAGCAGCATCGTGAACTCCGGCACAGTCGCTGCCGCCGCGACGGGGCAGAGCCGCGTCCGGTTCAGGCTGGATTCGACAAAGTTCGACTTTTCCGACGCCCCGGGCGCGTCCGCGGCCTCGGTCACGGTCAACGGCACGGCGCTCGCCGCTCCGGCGTATGAATATCTCAGCCCCGTGCTGACCGCGAATTCGACAAAATTCGACATCGTGCTGACCGATACGCGCGGCCGCCGCGCGGCCTTGAGCCGGACCGTCACCGCGCAGAGCTACGCGCCCCCGTCCATCACCGCGGTCACGGCGCAGCGCTGCGATTCGGCGGGTGCGGCCGACGAGAGCGGAAAGTACGTAAAGCTGAGCGCGTCGGTGGTGTATTCGGCGCTCGGCGGGGCGAACGCGGTGAGCCTGAGCGCGGCGTGGCGGTATCGCGGCGGCAGCTACGGCGCGGAGACTGCGCTGACGCCGGACACGGCGAAGCTGCTGGGCGGCGCGCTCGATCCGGATAAAACGCTGGAGCTGCGCATCACGGCGACTGACGGCTTCGGCCAGAGCGCGCTGCGCACGGAGAGTCTGGCGGGGCGGCGCTGGGCGATGAAGCTGCGGCCGGACGGCCTCGGCGTGGGCTTCGGGATGTCGCCGCAGGAGGGGAGCGCGCTGGAGCTGCCGGACGGCTGGCGGGTGCTGATCGGCGGACGGAGCGCGGCGGAGCAGGCGTGGCCTGTGGGCGCGGTGTTCTGGACGCCGGACGCGGCGAACCCCGCCTCGCTCCTCGGCTTCGGCACCTGGAGCCGCGTGAATTCCGCCCTCCCCGCCGCCTGGAAAAGAGATGAATAGGTGGAGAGCTTTGCGTCGCAAATGGAGCCGAACGGGACGGCACAGAGGTCGTCCCCTACATAAAAATTTCAGATTCCGCGCCGATTCGGAATGCTGCCGCACACCCTAACCAACCCCGTAGGGGACGGCCGCCGTGCCGTCCCGCAATCCTGCGATTTGCACCAATGCGCAAATCGGCGCACCCAGCCCCACACAACCGAAAGGAGAAACATTATGTCAACCAACCTATACGATCCGGACGCGGAGCTTGAGCGCCTGTATGCTGCCATCACCGGCCGCCCCGCGTTCAGCTACGACCCCGCGTCCGACCCCGTCTACAATTCCTACGCCCAGAGCTACCAGCGCCGCGGCCGCCTCGCCATGCGCGACACGATGGGTCAGGCCGCCGCCCTGACCGGCGGCTACGGCAGCAGCTACGCGCAGAGCGTCGGCCAGCAGCAGTACGACAGCTACCTTCAGAGCCTCGGCGAGGCGCTGCCGGAGCTGTACGGCATGGCGTGGCAGCGCTACAACGCGGAGGGCGACGCGCTGAAAACGGCGTGGGAGCTGGCGTCGGAGCGCTCGGAGGTCAGGCGCGAGAGCGAGCGGGAGGCGGCGGAGCGCGAAACCGCCGCGCAGAAGAGCGCCGAGACCGCGCGCCGCGAGAATTACGACCGGCTCTATAAGCTCATCTACAACAGCGGCTATAACCCGAACGAGACGGAGCTGTCGGACAGCGGCATGACTGGCGGGCAGGCGTCGGCGCTGCTTGCGGAGTACCGCCGCCGGAACAAGATCGGCACGTCGAACACATATACCTACCGCGGCGGCAGCACTAGCTCCGGCACGAAAAAGACGAAGAAGCAGAAGCGCTATCCCGCCCCGAAATCGACGCGTCTCGCCTCCCCGGGCAGAAACCTCGACGCGATGATGTAAGCGGTCTTGATTCGGACTTGTCTTTTCCCTCTTGGCAATCACTAAAGACCGGCGCAGAGCGGAAAAGAAAGAGCACACTGGAAATTGGATTCTTGCCTCCGTTTACACAAGGGAGCCAAAGGGGACGGCCTTTTGCCCCCGCCCCCGCATTAACATTTGTAAATTTTTCTTCAAAAATTTCAAATAACACTTTTAAAAAATTAAAAAAGTGCTATTATATACTTCTATATTTATTAATGTACATTCCCCGGAGGTTCGACATGATAGTCCTGATATTTGCCCTGATCGCGCTGGCGATAGCGCTTGTCTATGCGTTCGGCTTTTCCGCGGTCACAGGGCTGGCCGATATATGGAAGCCGCTGCTGATGTTCCTCGGCAGCTTTGTTGCGATAAACGTACTGTACCTGCTGGTGATGTGGCTCATTGGGCTGCCGGTGAAGGCCGCGCCGCGCGCGAGACAGAGCGAGATCTGCCGCGTTGCGGGCGTGAGCATATGCAGCTTCATCCTCGGCCATTGCTGGACGCGGGTGCACACCGAGGGGCTGGAGAAGCTGCCGAAGGACAGCCGCTTCCTGCTCGTGTGCAACCACCGGTCGAGCTTCGACCCGCTGGCGACGATGTGGGCGCTGCGGGATTATAACGTCAGCTTCATCTCGAAGCCGAGCAACCTGAAGATACCCATCGTCGGCAAGCTCGCGTGGGGTGCGTGCTACCTGCCCATCAACCGCGAGGATAACCGCGAGGCGCTCAAGACGATCCTGCAGGCGGCGGAGTACCTGAAGAACGACGTCTGCTCGATGTGCATCTACCCTGAGGGCACGCGGAGCCACGGCACTGCGATGCTGCCGTTCCATTCGGGGAGCTTCAAGATCGCGCAGAAGGCGGGGGTGCCGCTGGTGATAGCGAGCATCGAGGGCACGGAGAACGTGGCGAAGAACGTGCTGCGCCGCCCGACGCGGGTGACGCTGAAGATATTGGAGGTCATCGACGCGGCGGAGGTCAAGGCGGAAAAGACGAACACCCTCGCCGACCATAGCGTCGAGACCATCCAGGCCGCGATCGCGTGAGCGCCGAAGGGGGCGCCAGAGTTGAGACTGGAACAGAAGAGAAAAGAAAGAACGCACTATAAATAATAATGTACACAGGACGGCCTCTGTGCCGTCCCGCAAATGTTGCGCTTTGCGCTACCGCACAAATCGGCGCGCCAATCCAAAACAACCTGTCATTGCGAGGCCGGTGCGCACACCGGTCGTGGCAATCCGCATCCCCTGTGCACCGCACGAAAACGTACTGCCGACCCAAGGAAAACGGATTCCCACGTCGCTAGCGCTCCTCGGAATGACAATGGTGGTCTGGACATTACCTTCTCTTTTCCCTAATGGTAATAAACCATACATCGGAGACCCCTCAGTCACGGCTAACGCCGTGCCCCCACCCCATCCTACACCCACCCAAAGGAGACCACACCATGAACAAAGTCGCAATCGTGACCGGCGCGTCGCGCGGGATCGGCGCGGCCACGGCGCTGGAGCTTGCCCGCCGCGGCTACGACCTGTGCATTAACTATATCGAGCAGACCGCCCGCGCCGAGCAGACCGCCGCCGCCGCGCGAGAGTACGGCGTGCGCTGCATCACGCATCAGGCCGACGTCGCGGACGCCGCCGCCGTGCGGGCGATGCACCGCCGCTGCGTGGAGGAGCTGGGCGAGGTGACGCTGCTGGTGAATAACGCGGGCGTCGCGCGGCAGCAGCAGTTTCAGGACATCGACGCCGCGACGTGGAAGCGCCTGTTCGACGTGAATCTGGGCGGCTGCTTCAACTGCGCGCAGGCGGTTCTGCCGCATATGCTGCATGAGCACGCGGGCAGTATCGTGAACGTCAGCTCCATATGGGGTCAGCACGGGGCGAGCTGCGAGGTGACGTATTCGAGCACGAAGCACGCCATCATCGGGCTGACGCGGTCGCTGGCGGCGGAGCTTGCGCCGAGCGGGATACGGGTCAATTGCGTCGCGCCCGGGGTCATCGATACGGAGATGGTGCAGGTGCTGGGGCAGGAGACGCTGGACATGCTGGCGGGGGAGATCCCGTTGGGGCGGCTCGGGCGGCCGGAGGAGATCGCGGCGGCGATCGCGTATCTGGCCTGCGACGCGACCTATGCCACCGGCCAGGTGCTCACACTCGACGGCGGATTTGTGAATTGAATAATGTAAACGGGACGGCGTGTACCGTCCCGTTTTTGCGTGCTGCAACGCATGAAAAATCGGCGCTCCGCCCCAAATCTTTGCCGCGGAGCGCTGCCCCTCTTAGGGTAGCGAAGCGGCGGCGCAGCGAGACAGCGGCGGCGCAGCGCCGAAGGGGTCGCCAGAGTTGAGACTAGAGCAGAGCGGAAAAGAAAGAGCAGAGCATAAATAATAATATACATGGGGCGGCACAGAGGCCGTCCCGTTCCTATAACAACACACATCACAACAGCCTCGGTGCACCGCACCGAGGCTGTTCCTGTCACAATTTCAAATTTCCGCGCGGATCAATACGCCACGCCCCAATAGATCATATGCTTGGCGGGCTTGCCGCAGCAGGCGCAGACCTCGCCGAGCTTCTCCTGCTCGAAGGGGATGCAGCGCGAGGACATCCCCGCCTTCTCCTTCATGTCCAGCTCGCACTGCAGGTCGCCGCACCACATGGTCTTGATGAAGCCGCCGTTGCGCTCCTGCAGCTCCTTGGCCTCCTCCAGCGAGTACGCCGCGTAGGTGTGCTCGTCGAGATTGCGCTTGGCCTTGGCGTACAGCCCCTGCTGCACCTCGTCGAGCAGCTCGTGGATGCGATCCGCGACCTCGCTGAGCGCGACGGAGGTCTTCTCGCCGTTGTCGCGGCGGACGGCCATGCACACGCCGTTCTCGATGTCTCTGGGTCCAAGCTCGATGCGCAGCGGCACGCCCTTCATCTCATACTGCGCGCACTTCCAGCCGAGGGAGTTGTCGCTGGTGTCGATCTTTACGCGCACGCCCGCAGCCTTGAGACTGTCGAACAGCTCCTGCGCCTTCTCGATGACGCCGGGCTTGTGCTGCGCGACGGGCACGACCACAACCTGCACCGGCGCGATGCGCGGCGGCAGCACGAGGCCGTTGTTGTCGCCATGGGTCATGATCAGGCCGCCGATGATGCGCGTGGAGAGTCCCCACGAGGTCTGGTAGGGGTGCTTCTGCTGGTTGTCCTTGTCGGTGAAGGTGATGTTGAACTGCTCGGCGAAGCCCTGCCCGAAGTAGTGGCTGGTGCCGGACTGCAGCGCCTTCTTGTCGTGCATCATGCACTCTATCGTATAGGTGTTCACAGCGCCCGCGAACTTTTCCTTGTCGGTCTTGTTGCCGCGGATAACGGGCATGGCGAGGTAATTCTCGCAGAGGTCGGCGTAGACCTCAAGCTGCTGAAGCGTCTCCTTGCGGGCTTCCTCCTCGGTAGCGTGGAGGGTGTGTCCCTCCTGCCAGAGGAATTCGCGGCCGCGCAGGAAGGGACGCGTCGTCTTTTCCCAGCGCAGCACGCTGCACCACTGGTTGTACAGCATCGGCAGATCGCGCCATGAATGCACCACATGGCTCCAGTGATCGCAGAACAGCGTCTCCGAGGTCGGACGGATGCACAGCCGCTCGGGCAGCTCCTCGCTGCCGCCGACCGTGACCCACGCGCACTCCGGCGCGAAGCCCTCGACGTGATCCTTTTCCTTCTGCAGCAGGCTCTCGGGGATGAGCATGGGCATAGCGACGTTGGTGTGCCCGTCGCGCTTGAACATGCCGTCGAGGATCTGCTGGATATTCTCCCAAATCGCGTAGCCGTAGGGGCGCATGATGTAGCAGCCCTTGACTCCGGAATAATCGACAAGCTCCGCCTTGGTGCACACGTCGGTGAACCACTGGGCGAAGTCTTTTTCCATGTCGGTTATCTGTTCTACCTTCTTGTCTTTCGCCATATTTTTTCTCCTTTCGTCAGGGCCCTTGCCCCGCCGTATTCGATTTTCCATTTTATTATCCCGCCCGCGCCTTGTCAATAGGCTTCCGCGCGCCATTTCGATAAAATTTCTACATTTTTTCTTGACCTTCGGCTCCACTTTGCTTATAATAGCGATGATTATGGCAATTACACCCCGGAGGTGAACGTTTATTAACAAGCAGAAATTTCTCGCAGAGCTGGGCAAGCTGCTGACCTTCATGTATGAGGAGGACAGGCAGACCGCGCTTGCAATGTATAATCAGCTCTTCGACGAGGTTGACGACGAGCAGGGGCTGCTGCAGCTTCTCGTCTCGCCGACGCGTCAGGCCGTCGTGATTGCGCGGTCGTATAACGCGAAGGAACGCAAGCTTCAGGTTCACGCGCAGTCGCGCGAGGAGTCCGATACGGCGTCGGACGGCGCCGCGCCGGAGTTCATGGGCGTGATAGAGAGCATCCGTGAGGAGGCGCTGAGCCGTCAGGCTCCCAAGACCGCCGAGGTCTCGGCGGATCAGTTCTCAATGTTTGAGGACGATTTCTTCGCCCCCACGCCGGAGACGCCCGCCGCGCCCGCGGAAGCGGAGCCGGAAGCACCGGCAGAGGAAGCGCCCGCACCCGTGGCCGAAGCAGAGGCCGAAGCGCCCGCCGAGACGGCAGAGCCTGCCACGGATGAGCCCGTGGACGAGGTGGACGCGTTTATCGCGGATTTCTCCATCCCTGCTGACCAGCAGGAGTTCGCTCCCGACGCCGGAGAGCAGACCGCTCCGGCAGAGCCTGCAGAGCCTGCGCAGCCCGAGGAGGCGGAAGCCCCCGCGGAGAGCGATGAGGACGATTCCGCGCCCATCGCGATCGAGGAAGAGGACGACGAGGAATACGACGACGAATATTATGACGACGAGGAATACGAGCCTGTGCGCAAGCCGCGCGTGTTCCTGCTGATACTGTACATACTGCTGGCGGTGCCGGTGGGTCTGTTGGGCATCCTGCTGCTCATCGTGCCGACGCTGCTGTTCCTGGTGCTGGCCGGACTTATCATCACGGGCGGCGTCATGGCGGTCACGTCCGCGTTCGGCAGCGGCATTGCGGTGTTTGCGGATATCATGGTCATAATCGGCATGGCGTTTATCCTGCTGGCGCTGGGACTGCTGGCGCTGTGGATAGCGGTATGGCTTGTCGGCGGCGTGATGGTGGGGCTTGTCAGAGGGCTGATCCATCTCGGCGGCAAGTGGTGCTACAAGGAGGTAGAAGCCTGATGAAGAACGCGTGGAGAATAATCATCATGGTGGTTCTGGTCGCGATATTGCTCGGCGGCGTAGGCGTCGCAGTCGGCATGATGACCGGCGCGGACTTTACGCGCATATATTCCGTCCTTGACGAGCGCTATAATATCACGCTTTATTATGACTACCTGCCTGAGCTGATCTCTCAGGTCGAGGCCATTTACCTGGGATAATTGAAGACTGCCTGCCGCGTCCCCGGCAGACCGGTTTTTGAATCTTTGCCGGGCGGATGACAGCCGTAAAATCACCGCGGCGCATAAGAGCGACTTCGTAGGGGACGGCCTCCGTGCCGTCCCGCAGCTTGTCAAAAAAGTCCTGTGAGGACTTTTTTGACAAGCTTCATCCGCCGAGCATTTTGATATTATCAAAATGCTGCTTTGCTCCAAAAGTCGTTGATGTATCAAGACTTTTGGACGGCGGTTTATTGTATTTGAGGCGGGCCTTTTCTCGCTGCGGCTCGGTCACGGCGCGGCTCTGACATGCCACCGGCATGTCATTCACTACCGCGCCGCCGCTGCGCTACCCCTCAAGTTCCCCCGCTGCTCTCTTATCCGCGCCCTGCTGCACATGTTCTTTGACAGACTGCGGGACGGCACAGATGCCGTCCCGTTTGTTATGCTTGTTGTTATGCTTGCGTCGGTGTAGAATCGTTGCACCAGTCCTAAATCTTTGCCCCCCACACACATATATTTCACAATGGAGAGCCTATGAAAGATTACATCAAAGCCCTTGTAAACTACGGCGTCGCGCACGACCTCATACACGAGGCCGATTCGCGCTATGTCTACAACCGTCTTCTCGACGTGATGCACCTCGAGCGGGGCGGCGGCACGGCTCCTAAGGGCGAGCCTCTCACCGCCATCCTCACCGCACTCACCGACGACGCCGTCCGCCGCGGCCTCATCGGCGACAGCATCACCGAACGCGACCTGTTCGACACCCGCCTCATGGGCGAGCTGACCCCCTTCCCGCACGAGGTGCACGACCGCTTCGTGCGCGAATACGCGGTCAGCCCCGAGCGCGGCACGGACTGGTTCTACAACTTCTGCGGCGACGTCAACTACATCCGCCGCGACCGCCTCGCGCGCGACATCCGCTGGGTGTACAAGTCGGAGTACGGGCCGATGAACATCACCATCAACCTCTCGAAGCCGGAGAAGGACCCCCGCGCCATCGCGGCCGCGCGCCGCGCCCGCCAGAACGGCTACCCCAAGTGTCAGCTCTGCGCCGAGAACGAGGGCTACGCCGGCCGGCTGGATCACCCCGCGCGGCAGAACCTGCGCATGGTGCCCGTCCTGCTTGATGGTAAATTCTGGTATATGCAGTTCTCGCCGTACAGCTATTATGACCAGCACTGCATCTTCCTCAACCAGAAGCACACCCCGATGTACATCGGGCGCGAGACCTTCGATAAGCTGCTCTCGCTCGTCACCATGCTGCCGCACTACTTCGTCGGCTCGAATGCCGACCTGCCCATCGTCGGCGGCTCGATCCTGAGCCACGAGCATTTTCAGGGCGGGCTGGACGTGTTCCCGATGACGAAGGCGCGCATCGAGGGCATGACCTTCTTCGACGGCTTTCCGGACGTCAAGGTGGGCATCGTCAAGTGGCCGATGCCGGTGCTGCGGCTCAACTGCGCGAGCGCCGACCGCATCGTCGACCTGGCCGACCGCATCACCTGCGTCTGGCGCGATTATAACGACGAGGCCGCGGGCATCATCTCGGAGACGGACGGCGTGCCGCATAATACGGTCACGCCCATCGCGCGGCGCGACGGCGTGCGCTACGAGCTCGACCTCGTCCTGCGCAATAACCGCACGACGGAGGAGTACCCCCTCGGCGTGTTCCACCCGCATCCGGAGCTGCACCATATCAAGAAGGAGAATATCGGGCTTATCGAGGTCATGGGGCTTGCGGTGCTGCCGCCGCGGCTCAGGACCGAGCTTGAGACGCTGAAGAACGCCATCCTGAGCGGCAGCGATATCCGCGCGGACGCGAGCATCGCGGCGCACGCGGATTGGGCGGAGGAGCTGATGCGGAAGCATGAGTTCACGGCGGAGAACGCGGATGAGATATTGCGGCAGGAGGTGGGCGCGGTGTTCGTGCGCGTGCTCGAGGACGCCGCGGTGTTCAAGCGTACCCCCGACGGCCGCGCCGCCCTCCAGCGGTTCATCACGTCCGTGAACAGGATCGTGTCGTTTTGAGGAAAGGGAAGCGGAATAGCGCTCCGCCCTTGGCTCCAGTCCAGAATCTTTGCCGCGAAGCGGCGCCCCGTTGCGCCATTGTTGAATCCCTGCCGCGAAGCGCTGCCCCTTCTAGGGGAAGTGGCACGAAGTGCCGAAGGGGTCGCCAGAGTAGGGACTGGAGCAGAGTAAAAAAGAAAGGGCAGCGTAAAGAAAAGCTTGTCATTGCGAGACCAGTGACCGACGTCACTGGTCGTGGCAATCCGCTCTCCTTTACACCGCACAGAAACATACTGCTATCTCAAAGAGAAACGGATTCCCACGTCGCTCCGCTCCTCGCGACGGCGGCATACTACGATTCATTGATTTGCCGCCTAGTCCCTTTAGGGGGAATGACAGAGGGGCCTTTACCCTGCCCTCTCTTTTCCCTAATGGCACTCTCTCCACCCCGGCGACCCCTCAGGCGGCCACAGGCCGCCAGCGTCTCGCTGCGGCTCGGTCACGGCGCGGCTCTGACATGCCACCGGCATGTCATTCACTACCGCGCCGCCGCTTCGCTGCCTGGAAGGGGCGCCAAGCGCCCACCCACCACACAAAGGAGACACCGACCATGACCAACGAAAAATGGCTGAACTGGGCGATAGAGCTTCAGGCGCTGGCACAGGCGGGGCTGTTCTACGGCCGCGACGTCTTCGATATCGAGCGCTTCCAGCGCATCCGCGACATCGCCGCCGAGATGCTCGCCGACCGCACCGAGCTGCCGCCGGACACGGTCAGGGGGCTGTTCTGCAACGAGACCGGCTACCAGACCCCGAAGATCGACACCCGCGCCGCGGTGTTCCGCGACGGAAAAATCCTGCTCGTGCAGGAGAAGGACGGCCTGTGGGCGCTGCCCGGCGGCTGGTGCGACGTGCTGGAGTCGGTGCGCAGCAATACCGAGAAGGAGGTGCGCGAGGAGGCGGGGCTGGACGTCCGCGCGCGGCGCATCATCGCGGCGCAGGACAGGAACCGGCATAACCGCCCGCGCTACGCCTACGGGATCATCAAGTTTTTCGTCGAGTGCGAGCTGCTGGGCGGGGAGTTTCGCGCGAACAGCGAGACGCTGGCCTCCGGCTATTTCGGCCTGAACGAGCTGCCGCCGCTGTCGGAGGATAAGACCACCGCCGAGCAGATAGAGCTGTGCTTCGCGGCGCACGCGTCGGCGACGTGGGAGCCAACCTTCGACTGACCGCGCATAAATCTGGGATAATAGGAAAAACTGTCTTCTGAAGGAATCTTCGGAGGGCAGTTTTTGCGTGCTCGGCTCCCCTGGCAGGGGCGCCCCACCCGAAGAAGAAAACAAATTCAGGAGGAAACAACATGTCGAAGAAGAACAAGGATAAGACCAGGCAGCCGCCCGTCCCGACCGGACATGACCACCGCGCGGGCGAGCCGGAGACAAAGAATATCCTGCATACGCCGCTGCCCGGCGCGCCTGACGGCGTCTCCGGCAATTGGCGGTGACACGGGGAACGGAAGCGGCGAGGCTTGCTCGACGCGCTTCTCCATGCGGCACAAAAACCGGCGCACCGCACCCTTGGCGCCCCACAACACCGAACCCCCGAGCTGCGGTCGATGACCGCGGCTCGGGGGTTCCTCATTCACATACCAATATAAACCTGATCCCTGCGCCTTACCGCCCGAGGATCGCCCTGATCTCATCCAGATCGGCGGCGAAATATATCCCGCGCTGGCGCTCTTCGGACGACAGCCCCGCGTCGATCATGCCGCGCAGCAGCGCGCGCAGCGGCTCGTAGTACCCGTTGAGATCGTACAGGATGCACGGCGCGCTCAGGTGCCTGAGCGACACCTTCGACATCACCTCCGTGATCTCCTCCAGCGTACCGGTGCCGCCGGGCAGCGCGATGAACGCCTCGCCGAGCTCTATCATTTTCGCCTTGCGCTCGGACATGTCGCGCGTGACGATCAGCTCCGTCAGCCCGTCGAACTCGTAGCCCTCGTCGATGAAAAACTGCGGCTCCACGCCGATGGCCTTGCCTCCCGCGCCGAGCACGCTCTTCGCCAGCACGCCCATCAGCCCGCTTTCCGAGCCGCCGTACACCAGCGTGTTGCCGCTCTCGCCGATCCAGCGGCCAAGCTCCGCCGTCGCCTGTGCAAGCGCGGGGTCATTGCCCGCGTTCGCGCCGAGATAAACCGTTATATTCATTGCAAAACCTCAATTTTTGTGGAACAGCTTCTTCGCCTGATACTTCGGCTCGAAGGTGATGTTCACGCCCAGCTTCTTGAACAGATCCTCGTCGACGTGCGAGAGAATGACCGAGGAGTGCGCCTCGCAGCCGCGCAGCTTGCCGAGCTGGTCAATGGCGTAGCCCGCCATGGGGTTCGTGACCGCGCATATCGACAGCGCGATGAGCAGCTCGTCGGTGTGGAGACGGGGGTTGTGGTTGCCGAGATGCTCGACCTTGAGATGCTGTATTGGCTCGATGACGCCGGGGGCGATGAGCGGCAGCTTCTTGTCGATGCCGGCGAGCGCCTTGAGGGCGTTGAGCAGGCATGCCGAGGACGCACCGAGCAGGGAGCTCGTCTTGCCGGTGACGATGCTGCCGTCGGCCAGCTCCAGCGCCACGGCGGGCGCGCCCGTCTCCTGCGCGCGCTGCAGCGCCGCGCCTACAACGGGGCGGTCAGCGGCGGTCAGGCCGAGGGAGTTCATGATAAGCTCGATCTTGCGCAGCTCCTGCGGCTCGGAGGTACCGCGGCGCACGCCGCATGCGGCGGCGTAGTAGCGGCGGATGATCTCCTGCTTGGAGGCTTCGCAGCAGGCGTCGTCGTCGAAGATGCAGAAGCCGTTCATGTTCACGCCCATGTCGGTCGGGCTCTTGTAGGGGCTGTCGCCGTAAATCTTCTTGAACATGGCCTCGAGCACGGGGAAGATCTCGACGTCGCGGTTGTAGTTGACGGTGGTGACGCCGTAGGCCTCGAGATGGAAGGGATCGATCATGTTGACGTCGTCGAGGTCGGCGGTAGCGGCCTCGTAGGCGAGGTTGACGGGGTGCTTGAGCGGGAGGTTCCAGACGGGGAAGGTCTCGAACTTCGCGTAGCCGGCGCTGACGCCGCGCTTGTGCTCATGGTAGAGCTGGCTGAGGCAGGTGGCCATTTTGCCGCTGCCGGGGCCGGGGGCGGTGACGACCACGAGGCTGCGGGTAGTTTCGATGTAGTCGTTGCGGCCGAAGCCCTCGTCGGAGACGATGAGGGGGATGTTGGAGGGGTAGTCGGGGATGATGTAGTGGCGGTAGACCTTGACGCCGAGGGCTTCGAGCCGGTGCTGGAACTTGTCGGCGATGGCCTGGCCGCGGTAGTGTGTGAGGACGACACTGCCGATGTAGAGGCCGATGCCGCGGAATGCGTCGATCAGGCGGAGGGTGTCGTCGTCGTAGGTGATGCCGAGGTCGCCGCGGCGCTTGCTGCGCTCGATGTCGTCGGCGGAGATGGCGATGACGATCTCGGCCTCGTCCTTCATTTCGAGCAGCATTTTCACCTTGCTGTCGGGCGCGAAGCCGGGGAGGACGCGGGAGGCGTGGTAATCGTCGAAGAGCTTGCCGCCGAATTCGAGATACAGCTTGCCGCCGAATTTGCTGATGCGGTCGCGGATGTTCTGTGATTGCAGCTTGAGGTACTTGTCGTTGTCAAAGCCTATCCTGTGCATGATGTTCTGTCTCCCGAAAGTTAGTATTTTTGTATGTAAAAGCTTAGATAGTTAAAGAATGATGGGGAAAAGGTGTCGACAGAGTAACGATACGGGCAGAGTTGAAAAGACAGAGCGCAGTAAAACAACCATTGTCATTGCGAGGAGCGAAGCGACGCGGCAATCCGCATCCCCTTTACGCCATGTGTAAATATACTGCCGTCAAAAAAGAGAAACGGATTCCCACGACCAGTGTGAGCACTGGTCTCGGAATGACAGTGGTTTTCTATACTCTGCCGTCTCTTTTCTCAACTGGCACTTACTATCAACTGGAGCAGAGTGCAAAAGACGCACCCAGCAAAAATCACCCCGTAGGGGACGGCCTCCGTGCCGTCCCGCGAGCACTGCCTGTGCACCCAAACACTACACCACTCTACCATATTTCACAATGAATCATTATATCATACTTTCCGCGAAGCACAAGCCACGAAAAAACCAAATAAGACTTTTTTTATTCATATTCATGTGTTATAATTCACTATGTATTGGTATCATCTTATATTTTTACGAAAGGCATACGCAATGGGACTTTTCAATAAGATTTTCGGCAGCTACAATGACCGGGAGCTGAAAAAAATATATCCTATCGCCGATGCGATAGAGAAGCTGGAGCCGGAATACGCCGCCCTGACGGACGACGCGCTCCGCGCCAAGACCGAGGAATTCAAAGCCCGCTACAATGACGGCGAAACGCTGGATGAGCTCCTGCCGGAGGCCTTCGCCGCCGTGCGCGAGGCCGCGTGGCGCGTGCTGGGCATGAAGCCCTTCCGCGTGCAGCTCATAGGCGGCATCGTGCTCCATCAGGGGCGCATCGCCGAGATGAAGACCGGCGAGGGCAAGACCCTTGTCGCCGTCCTTCCGGCCTACCTCAACGCCCTGACCGGCGAGGGCGTACATATCGTCACCGTCAACGACTACCTCGCCCGCCGCGACAGCGAATGGATGGGCAAGGTGCACCGCTTCATGGGTCTGTCCGTCGGCCTGATCGTCCACGGCCTGACCCCGACCGAGCGCCGCGAGGCCTACGCCTGCGACATCACCTACGGCACCAACAACGAGATGGGCTTCGACTACCTGCGCGACAACATGGCACTCTACAAGGAGAACATGGTGCAGCGTGGGCACGCCTTCGCCATCGTCGACGAGGTGGACTCCATCCTCATCGACGAAGCGCGCACGCCGCTCATCATCTCCGGCCAGGGCGACGAGAGCACCGACCTTTACCGCCAGGCGGACGATTTCGTCAGCCGCCTGAAGAAGGTTGTGTACGCCTCGGTCGACGAGAAGGAGGAGGAGAGCGACGACCTCGACGCCGACTACGTCGTGGACGAGAAGGCGCGCACCGCGACCCTGACCGCCCGAGGCATCGCGAAGGCGGAGCGGGCGTTCAACCTCGAAAACCTCGCCGACATCGAGAACGCGACGCTGGCGCACCATATCAATCAGGCGCTCAAGGCGCACGGCGTCATGAAGCGCGACATCGACTATATCGTCAAGGACGGCGAGATCATCATCGTCGACGAGTTCACCGGCCGCCTCATGCTCGGCCGCCGCTACTCCGAGGGTCTGCATCAGGCGATCGAGGCCAAGGAGCACGTCGACGTGCAGAAAGAGAACCGCACCCTCGCGACCATCACATTCCAGAACTACTTCCGCCTCTACGGCAAGCTCTCCGGCATGACAGGCACCGCCGCGACCGAGGCCGAGGAGTTTGAAGCCATATACAAGCTCGATATCGTCGAGATCCCGACCAATAAGCCCGTTATCAGGATCGACGACCCCGACGTCGTGTATAAAAACGACGCGGGCAAGAACCGCGCCATTGTCGAGCAGATCGTCGCCTGCCACGAAAAGGGGCAGCCCGTGCTGGTCGGCACAGTGTCCATCGAGAAGAGCGAATATATCTCGTCGCTGCTGAAAAAGCGCGGCGTACCGCATACGGTGCTCAACGCCAAGTACCATGAGAAGGAAGCGGAGATCGTCGCTCAGGCGGGCAAGCTCGGCGCAGTCACTATCGCGACCAACATGGCCGGCCGCGGCACCGACATCGTCCTCGGCGGCAACGCCGAGTTCATGGCCAAGACCGACCTGCGCAAGGCCGGCTTTGACGAGCGCGTCATCGCCGAGGCCACCGGCTTTGCCGACACCGACGACGAGGACATCATCGCCGCGCGCAGGCTCTTTGCCGAGCGCATGGCGGAGCATAAGAAGGCGACCGACGCCGAAGCCGAGAAGGTGCGCGCCGCTGGCGGCCTCTTCATCCTCGGCACCGAACGACACGAATCGCGCCGTATCGACAATCAGCTCCGCGGCCGTTCAGGCCGTCAGGGCGACCCCGGCGAGAGCCGCTTCTTCCTCGCCATGACCGACGATATCATGCGTCTTTTCGGCTCCGAGCGCATTATGAACATGATGGAGACGCTGAAGGTCGACGAGGACACCCCGCTTGACGCGAAGATGCTCTCCGGCGCGATCGAGCAGGCGCAGAAGACCGTCGAGAGCCGCAACTTCCAGGTGCGTAAGAGCGTGCTCGAGTACGACGACGTGATGAACCAGCAGCGCGGCATCATCTACGGCGAGCGCCGCAAGGTGCTTGACGGCGAGGATCTGCGCGAGCAGATAACCGGCATGATCCGCGAGTTCGTGTCCTCCACCATCGCCGCCGCGATGCACGGCGAGCCTGCGGAGACGAGCCAGCAGCTTGACGACGTGCTCGCGCCGTTCGAGAAGCTGTTCCTCCCGCACGGGGCGATAACGCTTGAGCAGTTCGGCGGCAAGGTGAAGCAGGACGCGCTCACGGAGCGTGTGGACGATATCGCCATGAAGGTGTACGAAGCGCGCGAGAAAGCCTTCGGCGACGGGCCGAACGGCATGCCGCTCATGCGCGAGCTGGAGCGCGTCGTGATGCTGCGCGTCGTGGACGAGTACTGGATGGAGCACATCGACGCGATGAGCGACCTCAAGCAGGGCATCGGCCTGCGCGGCTACGGCGCGACCAAGCCCATCGACGCGTATAAGCAGGAGGGCTTCGAGATGTTCGAGGCCATGGTGCAGGGCATCCGCGAGGAGACCGTGCGCCGCATATTCACCGTCCGCGTCCGCAAGGAGCAGACGATAGAGCGCAAGGCCGTTGCGAAGAACGCCGCGGCCAACGTCGGCGGCGCGCCGGTCAAAAAGCAGCCGGTCAAGAAAGCGCCGAAGCCGGGGCGCAATGATCCCTGCCCCTGCGGAAAGATGAAGGCGGACGGCAGCCGCCGCCTGAAATATAAGGAATGCTGCGGGAGAAACGAATAAATGTTTTCGGAAAATAACAAAAACGGCCTTGTCTATATGACCTCCTCCGTCATCACCGCGCGCCACCTGTTCACGACGCGCTATGGCGGCGTCAGCACCGGCGACTTTGCGAGCCTGAACCTCGGCTCCAATCGGGGCGACCCGCAGGAGAACGTCGCGGAGAATTACCGCCGCGTCGCCGCCTTCTTCGGCGTCGGGCGGGACGACTGCGCCGTCACAAAGCAGGTGCATGGGAACGAAGTGCGCGTCGTGACGGGTGCGGATAAGCACGTCTGCGGCTCGAAAACGCCCTACGAGGCGGACGGCCTTGTCACAACGGAGCACGGCCTGCCGATATTCTGCTTCGTGGCCGACTGCGTGCCGGCGCTGCTGTGCGACGCGGAGCACGGCGTCATTGCCGCGGTGCACTGCGGCTGGCGCAGCTCGGTCGCGGATATCCTCGGCGTGACGGTAGAGAAGATGTGCGCCCTCGGCGCGGAGCCGGAGAGCATATGCGCCGCGATGGGCGCGTCGATCGGCCGCTGCTGCTTCGAGACGGACGACGATGTGCCGGATGCCGTTAAAAAATATCTGGGCTGTGACGCGGAGGAGTTCTTCGACCGCCGCCCGGACGGCAAAACGATGGTCGATCTCCGCGCGGCGAACGCCATGCGCCTGCGGCAGCTCGGCCTGCGGGCGGAGAATATCGACGTATCCCATGAGTGCACGATGTGCAGCCATGAGAAATACTGGTCGCACCGCTATACCCAGCGCATGGGGCAGGGCAGAGGCAGCCTCGCCGCCGGCATAGTTCTTGACTGAGGTGATGCAATGAAGATACAGAAAAGGATCGCCGCGCTGCTTCTTGCGGCGCTCACGCTCGTGGGCTGCACCGGCTGCGCCGGGGTGAGCAGCGGCACGAATCAGAACGATATGGAGTTCGTCTCCACCGGCGGCAAGGACATCGAGCGCGCCGTGCAGGCGGACGATGTGTTCTCCCTCAACAGCAACCCCAATTACAGCTTTAACCCCCTCATCGCCACCAACCTCTCCAACCAGCTCATATGCGACCTCGTGTATGAGAACATGGTCGAGGTCGACGACAACTTTGAGGCCATCCCGAACGTCATAACGACGTGGACCCATTCGGACGACTGCAAGACCTGGACGCTCAACATCAGCGAGGGGCATGTTTTCCATGACGGCACCCCCGTCACCGCCAAGGATCTGCGCTATTCGCTCGACCGCGCCATCACCGCCGACCGTTATCTCGGCCGCTTTGCGAGCTATCAGGGCGCATATGTCGCGAACGATACGCAGCTTGTCGTCTCCCTCGGCCTCGGCGACGGGCAGTTCATAAAGCTGCTGAATATCCCTATAATCAAGTCCGGCTCCTACGGCGAGAAGTACCCCATCGGCAGCGGCCCCTATACCTATAATGAGGACCATACCGAGCTTCACGCCTATGAGGGCTACTCCACCGAGTATGCCTCCTACGGCAGCCTCCCCGTGGACGTGATATATATTAAGGAATACCCCGCGCAGGAGGAGATAATCAGCGCCTTTGAGGATGCGTATATCGACGTCACCGTCAACGACCCCTCGAGCTACACGAACCTCGGCTTTGCCAGCGCAAACGAGATCCGCAGCTTCGCCACCACGAATATGCACTACGTCGCATTCAATGAGAAGACGCTGCTCGGCCGCTATAACGTTTTCCGCTACGCGCTGAGCTACGCGTTCGACCGCGCGTATCTGGAGGAGCTGCTTGGCGGCAATGCCGCCGCCTCGCCCATCCCGATGTACCCCACCTGCTCGTCCTATCCGCAGGAGCTGGCCGACAAGCTGGCGTACAATATGGATACGTGCAAGAAAATACTTGAGGGCGCCGGCGTGCAGGATCACGATAACGACGGCAGGCTCGAGTATATGAGCGGGTCGATACAGGAGATAGAGCTGAGCTTCCTCGTGTGCAGCGACAGCAGCGCCAAGGCCGGCGTCGCCAACCGCTTCGCCGAGATCATGGACTCCATCGGCCTCACCGTCGTCGTCAACTCCCTCCCGTGGGACGATTATGTCGAAGCGCTGCAGAAGGGCGAGTTTGACATGTACTACGGCGAGATAAAGCTCCGCAATAACTTCGACCTCACGGAGCTGCTCGATCCTGATAATAAGTATGACGAGGAGAAGAATCCCAACGGCATCAACTTCACCGGCATTACTGATCAAAATTACGTCATGTACCTCAACGACTATCTCGCCGCGGGCGACGTTGAGCGCGATTATAAGTATAACCAGTTCTGCTCCTACCTCACCGAGAACTGCCCCATCGTGGTCATCGGCTTTGAGAAGCAGCAGATAATTACGCATCGCGGCTGCGTCAAGGGCGTGGACGCGAATGCGGGGAACCCATTGTATAATTTCCAGAACTGGGAGATAACCCTCGGTTAAGCGCGCCGCCCAAGCCGCCGGGCGCTGCGCCTGCTATTATAATAATATAACAGCGGCAGAATGGAGAACAGTATGACTGACAGAGAGCTTATGTCCATCGCAAAGAAGGCGTCGATGAACGCCTACGTGCCGTATTCCCGCTTCCCTGTGGGCGCCGCGCTCGAGTGCGACGACGGGACGGTGTTTTCCGGCTGCAACGTTGAGAATGCCGCGCTCGGCAGCACGATCTGTGCCGAGCGTACCGCCTGCTGCAAGGCGGTCAGCGAGGGGCACCGCAGCTTCCGCCGCATCGCGATATATGCCGACAGCGAGAGCTGGTGCACGCCCTGCGGCGCATGCCGCCAGTTTCTGGCGGAGTTTTCGCCGGATATGGAGGTGCTCTGCGCCAAGGCCGGCGACAGGTACGTCAGCTATAAGCTCAGCGAGCTGCTGCCGCACGGGTTCAATTATTGATGGAGCTGGAGCAGCTGCGCGTGTTCGCCGCCGTCGCGGATGAAGGGAGTTTCACGGGCGCGGCGCGGCGGCTGTATATCAGCCATTCCACGGTCAGCCGTACGATCACGGCGCTGGAGGAGGAGCTTGGCGTGCGCCTTGTCGAGCGGGATAATCGCTTCATCGCCCTGACAAAAGCGGGCGCGGTTCTGCGCGAAGAAGCAGAGCATTTGCTGTCCGCCGCCTCCGCCGCTGCTGCAAGAGTAAAAGCGGTAGGGGAGAAGAACGCGGAAGCGTGAGAAATAATCGCCCGCACCCATGGCTCCCTCTGACGAGGGGGCTGTCGCGCAGCGACTGAGGGAGAGAAAACCTTGCGTCTTGCACTGAATGAAAAATCGACGCGGAATCTGAACTTTACCCGTAGGGGACGGCCTCTGTGCCGTCCCGCGACCTCGCACTTTGCATTGCTGTAAAAATCGGCGCAGAATTTGCAACCCTTGCCGCGAAGCGCCTCCCTTGTGTAAAGGGAGGTGGTTCGGCGTGAGCCGAACCGGAGGGATTGTGCAGCAGGAACCGGGACTATCGCTGTTTTCAGGCAAATCCGTAACATCCAAGCGTTTATGACAATCCCTCAGTCGCTCCGCGACAGGGCAGAAAGTCAAGCAAGTGCAACACCTAAATTATGGAACACTTCGGCAGGTGAGCGCCAGCCGAGGCATTTTCTGGGACGAGAATTGATAAGATCGACAACGGAATCTACAAACTCTTGCGAAACAGCGTGGAAATCGCAGCCCTTTGGGAAGAAGAAACGCAGCAGTCCATTGGTGTTTTCGTTCGTTCCGCGCTGCCATGGTTTGTGCGGCTCCGCGAAATAGACCAAAGTATGGAGTTCGGCTTCCAGAGCCTTGAATTCAGAGAATTCAGACCCATTGTCCAGACTGATGCTTTTTACCGGGACGTCCCTGAGCATCTGACAGATCACAGCTTTCGTCAGCGAAGCGTCCCGCTTCGCTAACAGGCCAGCACGCAAAAATCGGCTCTTACGATCGACCTGCGTTACAAGTAATCCCTTTCCTACGCCGCCGTACACCGTGTCTCCCTCCCAGTCGCCGATTCTTGCCCGCTGGCGTATTTCTTCCGACCACTGGGGGATGATGCGTTCCGGCTGAATGCTGTTATAGTTGGCATTTCGTGTCTGGATTCGCTTTCCACGGCGCCTTAAATGCGTTTTCGGCGTGATTTTGGGAAAACGGTTCTTTTTGATATAGCGATAGACCGTAGAAACGCAAAGCGGTTTCCTTTCGGGATATTCCAGATGCCAGCGACCCGCGATCGCCTCCGGGGACCAATACTGTTTCAGGCCGGCAATGATGAACTCCCACGCTTCCGTACCGGGGTGCAGCGCCATGCGCTGCTGTTCTCTGCGGCGGCGAATATAAAGGTTCTGCGCCCGCCAATGGTTGTACCAATATGGATTGTCCGGCTTCTGGTGAGGTTTCCATTTGGCGCGGTTGCGTTGGATCTCCCGGCTGATCGTTGACGGGCTGCGTTCCAATATTGCTGCAATTTTTCTCTGGCTGTACCCCTCGCTCAAAAGTTTTTGTAGATATTTTCGCTCTTCCAGTGTAAAATGTGTGTAGGACAATACTCTCGCCTCCGTGTTGATGTTGTTGTGGTGACTCCATTTTACACTTTGGCCTGTGTATTGTCTTCTTTTTTACTGTTGCACTTCAGATTATAATCTGTCCAGCTCCCTTTACACAAGGGAGCCAAGAGGCTTCTTCTATACATAACATTCTCTTTTCCCCCTCGGCGCCCACCCCCACCAAAACATACAAACAGGTGATGAAAAATGCGGTATTTCAAACCCTATGAGGGCGACAAGCCCTACATATTCATAAGCTACGCCCACGCGGACTCCGACGCCGTGATGAGCGTCGTCACGCATATGCACGACCGCGGCTACCGGATCTGGTACGACGAGGGCATCGAGGTCGGCAGCGAGTGGCCGGAGTGCATCGCCAGCCACCTGACCGGCGCGCAGCTCGTCATTGCCTTCATCTCCAACAGCTACATGCGCTCCGACAACTGCCGCCGCGAGATGCACTACGCGCTCTCCAAGCGCATCCGCATCATCAACGTCTTCATCGAAAACACGGACATGACCCCCGGCATGGAGATGCAGATCGGCAGCATTTTTGCCCTGATGCGGCACAACATGAGCGACGAGGAGTTCTACGGCAAGCTCTATTCCGCCCCGCTGCTGGACGCGGAGCTGTTCGCCGATGGCGGCGCGCCCGCCGAAGCGCAGCATCCGGAGCCGCCGAAGCCCGCCCCCGCACCCGCGCCGAAGCCCGAAAAGCCGAGCAAATCGAAAGAGAAGCCGTCGGAGACGGAGCAGCGCCGCAAAAAGCGCTGCGCCCGCCGCATTGTCTGGGGCGCAGTCGGCGTGCTGCTGCTCGCCGCGGTCATCACCCTCGGCACCATCGGCTACTTCACCGGCCTTATCGAGCGCCTGACCACCGACGTCGTCACGGTCGAGCCTCTGCCGCAGAGCACGGCCGCCAGCTTCGGGAACGCCATTTTCGAGCGCGCCGCGCGTGACTATACCGGTATCGCGGACGGGGACATCACCGTCTCCGACCTCGCAGGGCTGCACGAGCTGTACATCGTCGGCGACGAGTACTATTTCGAGGATCCGACCATGTCGCTCCTCCTGCGCTCGGCGCTGCCCGAGCAGGGGACGATACGCAGCCTTGACGACCTGAAATATTTCACCGGCCTTGACACGCTCTGGATCTGCGGCCAGCAGCTCTCGTCGCTCGAGACGCTGCCGACGCTGAACATCGAGCGGCTGAATATCTCGAACTGCCGCGTCGCCTCGCTCCAGGGCATAAGCAATCTGCCGAAGCTGCGCGAGCTGACGACCGACGGCTGCCCGCTGGGCGACCTCGGCGATATCAACCGCTGTCTCCAGCTGCGCAGCGTGAGCTTCATCGGCGCGAACGTCTCGGACTTCTCGGTCATGAAGCCGCTGACGAAGCTGACCGAAGCCGCGGTGTCCAACTGCACGCTTGACGAGCTGCGGCCGATCCTGCGCCACGGCGGTCTGACCAGTCTGGCCTGCTATAGCTGCGACCTGCGCGGCAGCTTTTTCAAGAGCTTCGACCGTGAGCGCGGCATCGTGAGCCTGACGCTGGAGGACTGCAAGCTGGATTCGGCGAATAATCTGCATGAGTTCAAGGGTCTGACCGAGATGTACATCATCAACAGCGGCGAGAATCTGGATTGGTCGGAGCTTGCGGATATCGACACGCTTGTCCGCGTGTATGTCAGCGCCTCGACCGAGCAGACCGTCCGCGCCGCCCTCGCCGGCACGGATGTCGCCATCGAGACCCTCGCGTGACGGTATATTATAATAGTAGGAAAACAGAAAAGCGGTAAGCATCGGGGCGGCCTCAGCCGCCCCGAAACCTTTGCCGCGTCTCGGCGCGCCGACGCTTCGCTATCTAGCAGGGGCGCCAAGAGGTGCAGCGTAAAATAACGCATCCCCTTGGCTCCCTCTGACGAGGGAGTTGGACAGATTATAATCTGAAGTGCAACAGGCGAAAAATAAGAAGACAATACGCAGGCCAAAGTGTAAAATGGAGTCACCACAACAACATCAACACGGAGGCGAGAGTATTGTCCTACACACATTTTACA
>OJJV01000482.1_pt1 | contig 25775 bp, 38 predicted proteins | sample 1596391 | NCBI WGS metagenome assembly OJJV01 (sample SAMEA4350164, study PRJEB24818) | metagenome | biome: human; feature: gut; material: faeces | place: Denmark | collected 2013-09
AATCAAACTCCCAAATGATGTGCTTCCGCCGGAATTTCCGGCAGTCCCATTTCCTCCGATTGATCCGCCAGCACCACCAGTTCCGCCTTTTCCACCAGCGCCCATCGTTATGGTGTAATTACTGCCCGGAGTAATCTCGCACAAATTAAAAGCTAACCCGCAGCCTCCGCCGCTGCCGCCTTGACCACCGGAGCCGCCATTGTATTTACCTGTGTCGCCTCCTGCGCTATTTCCGCCACCGCCAGCACCGCCGCCTCCACCGCCGCCTCCAGCACAGATAACAAAAACAGTGTTGTTTAAAATATTGCTTTTTGCCTGCCACGTTTTAGACGTAGTAATCATTTCGCTTTTGATTTCTGCAAAAGGCATTTGCATCTGAAGCTTTTTAAAGCAGGATGCAAATACATCATCCGGTACAGCGTTTGTATCTAATCCGTACAGAGCAGCGGTTGCATCTTTCAGCAGCGTTGCTTTATTAAGCGGCGTTCCCTCCTGCGTGGGCTCGTCCGCCCGGGTCATATCGTATGTATTCTCCTGCCCGGATACCGGCATCAGCTTGACCCGGCCCGGATGCAGAGGCACTCTGTCCTGCATTTTTATACCTCCCCTGAATAGACGTCGTTAGAGTGTACCCAGTACATATGATCGCTCATATACCGGATCTGCTTATAAATGTGGAGCAAAATGGTTTCAATGTCGTTTGCTTCTTGATAAGTCAAACCAAGCATGTCCGTCGGAACTTCCGGAAGCGGATATGCGCTTTCTGCCGCGTAAGAATTCAGAATTCCCACCATTCCGTTTCGGAGCGTTTCCACATCTGCGAGATATTGGTTTAACTGCGCTTCCGTTGGCTTATCGGATTCCATCCAGTCCGTTTTAGGCGATACGGCAGATGCATAACCAGTCCCGGTTATAATTCTGGAAATGTAGCTGACCGCAGCACCGACCCGGTTTAGATCTGTGAAGTTGTACGCGCCCTTATTACCAGTCTGCTTTATAAGAGAGGCATCCTCCGCCGTACCTGTCCCGCTTTCGATGCGGGCAATCGCCGACAACAGAGACAGTACATCTTCCTGTGTTCGGTCCGTAATCAGATTTGGCTCAACTGCAAAACCTTCCTTTGTCTTCGCTGTCAGCGTGGCCGGGTCTCCCTCGCCCTCTGCGTTGATGCCTGCCACCGTGTAGGTGTAGGCCGTGTTGGGCTGCAAGCCCGTGTCCGTGTAACCGGTCTCCGACAGCGTGGCCAGCAGTGTACCGTCCCTGTACAGCTTGTATCCGGCGGCGTCTGATACGCCGTCCAAAGCCAGGGACATGGAAAAGTAGTCCTTTGCCGTCTGCCGGAAGTTCCCCGGAGCTGCGGGGGGCTGGGCCATTTCCGGCCCCGCCGTAAATGTCCCTGTCCCGGCGTTGCCATAGAACTGCTGACCTACAAGATCATACAGACCTACCGCACCGGAAGGATCGATGCAGGGGACGAAATCGCGCACCGCCTGGCCGTTGCTGAGCAGTCGCACATAGTAGATCTTTCCTGTGAGCTTTTCCGAAATCGAGCCATTGCGGTTGAGCGCGCAGATCGTCATATTGGCGGCCGCCGTGAATGTTGCCGCAGTCGGTGCCCACGCCTGCTCGCCATTGACGATAAGCCCACTCTGGTTGAGCACGGCCTCAATCGGATCAGCTCCGTACAGCGTCACATCCTGCGACGTCTGGTTGCCAAATGCGACGGCATTGCACCAGATGCCAAAGCCGTTCGACTGCCAGTTCTGGTCGCTGACTGCAATGCCGCCCGCCGAGGTTTGCGCCGTCTGATATTTGACCTCCAGCGTGTATGTCTGATCCGGCTTAATACCCGTATCTACATACTGCGTCCCAGTGCTCTGAATATAAGCCAGCTTCGTGTAGCCGGACGGCAGTTTACTCATGCGCCTATTACCTCCGCCTTATATGCCACTGTGTTTGACAGTGTAATGTCCATCTTGTGAAGATTGCCAGATATTAGTGTGTCCCATGGTGTATAGATGCTCACACAATCGCCCAACTTTTCGCCACCATAGACAACCTTCGCAGAGCTGGTATTTCGCTTTACGTAGTAATCATAGACGCGCTGTGCGGTTTCTTGTCCAATATCCGTTGACACCAGCGTAGCAGACCGGATTTCCTTGATATTGGCTCGGTCGTTTGCTGTAACATTTGGGTTGCTGACCGAGTAGACCGTTTCTGTGTCTTTGTACTTTACGCCATTGATGGTTATGCCGCCGGAAGCATCGGCAATGTATGTATGAGCGGAGACTCTGACTCCCGTTACAATGGATGAGGTTTTGACGCTTGCTCCGGTATATGTGCGGGATTTTGGGATTTCTGTTGGCACAGTAGGCTGATTAAACACCCGCAGTGTGTCCCCACCGTCCGTTGCCAGGCATACGCCCCACGCAAACATGACTTGCTGAATGGCGGATCGATTCGTGCCAGCTTGAATAATTCCTTTCAGGGTCTTGTCTGACACACCATCCGCATATTCGACTTGAAAAGGCGCAGCTAAAGATGACAAAAGAGACTTTGCGCTGATCCCGGACAAATACGCGCCTCCGGAAAATGCAGATCCATCCAGAACGCCTAACGCATCCTTGCAGTTGATGCTATATATTCGGTCGCTTGTGCGGGACGAGTCCTCGATATAGAAAACACCCAGAAGATTACCATTGTTCCATGCCTCAACAGGCTGTTTCAGCTGGAACATATAATCCACGTCAGATTTGCTGTTCAGCACCCATTTGAATGTTGAGACGGGAAGCTCAGCAGATATCTCGTTCATTTGGTTTGTAATGGTAGCACTACGCAGCTCTTCCATACCGAATTCTCGAACGACTCCGAAAAGGATAGCATTGATCTTTGCCCGGCGGTACGGAAGCACAGTTTTCTTTAACGTGATTATGATCTTGTCATAGCTTTCTACCCGTTTGGCGCAGAAATACTGCGCATTGTCCGGAGCGTAATCTTGATCGGCTTTTAACGTCGTGCCCTGATACCATTTTACATTTACGCTGCTGCAATACTCTCCCGTTGCCGCGTCAAAAGTAATGCTTACGCCCATGCTGGAAAACTGTTTTGGGAACGAAATTGTAATTACCGGTTGATTCTGAAATTCCCCGTTTTCATTGGAAATCTCGGAAGACCAGAACGCATATTGGCCGTTTGTATAACAGGTGTCAAACGTTCCGTTAAGCGTCCAACGATTTCGCTCCAGTGTAATTGCTTTTTTTGTTTCTGCTCCAAACGGGATCTTAGTCAGGTCACTTTCCTGCGTCTGGCCGGTTGCTGTCACAGACGCAGCGTTTGCGGCGCCGACAGCTACATCTTTATAGATTACGGTTGTTTTGCCCATGTATCATAACCTCACGGTCTGACTTGCGCATCCATTGGGATGAAGTTCACCTCGATCTCCCCCCAATAATTGACTCCGTTTTCAACCTTTTCAATATCCTGCGAAGCGCTTGTATAATACGCTTCGTAAGATATCGTACTCTGCCCGTCCGCAGCTTCCAGCAAGACAGAATCATCAACACTGTGCTGATACAGATAGTCCCAGAATTCATCTAAGCCTTTGTAATTGTTTCCCCGGCGGAAAACTGTTACCTTGTGCCCAAGATAAGTCCCGATAACATCCCGTACCATGCGTCCCGTCATGACACGCCCGGCGTTGCTTCCGTCAAGGACATTGAAATATCGGTTATATTTGGAAATCGCGACGTTGGCGTCAAAAACTTTTCCGTTTAACTTTATATAGTTCATTTACGCCTCCACAAGGGTTGTGCCAATGCGGTCGCTTTCCGCCTTATTTGCGCGATATACCACACGGCCAAAAACTTCCCCGTCTACAATCAGCGTAGCCTCACTCTGCCCGCCGTAGCCGCTTTCAGACAGGGCCTGTTTAAATGCTTGCACCATTGTAGCCAGCGGGGTTTCAATGTTCGTGCCCTGCTTCTGATCGCCCAGAACTGCCATAAATTCGCGGTTTGGGGGGATGACAGCGCCTTGCGCCAGCCTGGGTAGGCTTACGGTCGGGATGTGAGAAATCTCCGGCGGAGCGCCGGTAAGACTGCGGATGACTGCAAACTTTCGGTTAAATCTGTCAATAAAATCATTTAATCCCTTAATTAACTTGTTCAAACCGCTTTCAAATCCGGAAATCAACCCGTTTACCGCTTTTATTCCCAGGTTCCTCCACCACTCCGCCGTGAAAATTGGGGCAACGTTTTTCCCCCACCAGACTTTGATGTTTGCCCAGCATTCTTTCAGCTTGTCGAGAATAAAGTTCCAATTTGGGGCGATAGACGTCGCAAGGCCAACACCTCCAGCAATTAAAAGACCTATGCCAAGGGGAACGTTTGCTCCGCTAAATGTCAGAATTGCGCCAAGAACAATCAGCGCCCCACTAACCAACGCTGTAACAGCTCCAATTGGTCCTTGCATTGCAGTTCCGATAGAATCCCAATTCACAACGGCATCCGTTGCAAGTCCAATCGCACCCGCAAGCATTAGCCCAATTCCTAACGGAATGTTTGCCCCGGTAAAAGCAAAAATCGCACCTAAAACCAGAAGTGCTGCACTGACAATCGCGACTACTTTTCCGATAGGTCCTTCCAGCGCTTTTTCAATAGAATTCCAGTTCAGAGCAACCGTCGCCGCAAGCCCAATTGCACCTGCAATTAAAAGACCTATACCAAGCGCGGGATTAGCGCCAGAAAAAGTGATAATTGCGCCCAATACCAGTAAAGCCGCGCTGACAAGCCCCATAATAATCCCAATATGCGATTTTATGGTGCTGGTAATGGTATCCCAGTTTGCCGCGACAACTGCAGCTAATCCAACAGCTCCGGCGATAATAAGGCCTATTCCAAGGGGAATGTTTGTGCCACTAAATACAAGCAGAATTCCGATAGCCAGAAGGGCGGTACTTACAATCGCAACGATATCACCAAGAATTCCTTGCAAAAGCGTTGAAATCGCGCCCCAGTTCGTGCTTACTGCATCCCAGATAGCAATTGCGCCAATAACCATTAGCCCAATTCCAAGGGGAATATTTGCTCCGGAAAACGTTAATATTGCTCCAAGCGCCAAAAGCGCAGCCCCGGTAAACAATTCCAAAATTGCGCTCAGAGAATCGTCAATCACACCTTTAAAATCAGGCTTAATCCCGCCTGAAGCTTTTCCGCCGCCAGATCCAGATCCGGTGTCCGTAGAAAGCTGATTGATTTCATCAAAAGAGGCAAGAGATTTACTTGCTTTTTTTGCCGCGCTTCCGACGCCTTTTAGGGCCTTTTGTTCTCCATAAAGGTTTTCCGCCGCTTTTGCAGACTGATCTACAGTCGTACCAAAAATCATGGAAACAAGCCGGGAAATTGCGTTAACAACTCGTGTAATTACGTTGACCATCGCTGTAAAGGCTGGAATGACTACCTGTAAAATCGGCTGAGCAAGTGTCATTAAAGCGCCTTTTAAGCGGGCAACTGATGCCATAGCCTGATCGTTGGTTTGAATGGCTGACCACATATAATTTTTGATAGATCTCAATGCTGCTGTAATCAGCGTAAAAACAAACACTCGTCTGGTAAGACTTTTAATTCGATTGGCAAAGCTGTTCATGCTTTTCTCTGCTTGTGAAGTCGCTCCTCGCATCAATTGCATTTTGTCTTTTGCATTATTTACTTGCTTTGCCAACTCACCAGCGTGTTTTTTCATTTGGTTTAATTTTGCGGTATCAGAACCAATAGAAACACCCATCCGGTCAATTTGGTTGTTAACTGAATTAAATTGTTTTTCAAGAGAAGAAACTTCTTGCTGCTGTTTTTTAATAGCGGATGCTGTAAAAAAAGAATCTCCAGACTGCATTTGAGTAAGTTTTGCATTGGCAGCATCTAACGCTGCTCCAAGCTGCTTAGATTGCTCTACCAAAGGGAGCTGCTTTCCTCTTTGAGATTCAATTTTCTCGTTTAAGGTTTCAATTTTTTTGGATAGACGATTTAATTCCGCCTGTGCCTGCTTATCATCAAGATTGGCGGAGATAATAACAGATCCGTCGGCGCTTGCCACAATACCACCTTCTTTGCGCTTGTATTTCAAGGAAAATACTGTTATAATTTGGATGCTGTAATTTTAGGAGGGGTTGCTATGAAAAAAATGGTTAAATGTAGAAGTTGCGGTGCTGATATTGCAAAAACAGCAAAGCGCTGTCCCAGCTGTGGAGCTCGGCAACATATCGGTTCATATGTTGCTTGTGCCATCATTATCGTTGTTACATTTATTGCGTGTATAACTATTCTCGGTGGAAGTGGCGGGGATCCTGCATCAGCTTCTAAAAGTTCTGCGAACGAGGCAGGCGGTGAAAAAGTTGATACAATTACATTTTCCGGAAGCACGTACTCCGCTGAATATTCAAAATGCTGGGAAGCAAGTGGAGTAAACGGATGTTTTTACATCACAGTAAAAATCAGCAATACCGGTGATACCGAATGTACCTATCTTCTTGATGATGTTTATGTGGATGGAACACATTGTCAAAGCGGATCCGGATTGCCTGTTACTGCATTGCCCGGGAAAAATGTGAACGGGTCATTTGTTATTTTTTGTGAAACCCCATTGAAGGACATTTCCAATATTGAATTTTGCTTAAAGGTAATGGCTTCTAATGATTCGCACACGATTGAAACAAGCGATACAATAACCGTCACGCCAAATGATTAACCCTGCCGCCCCGTACGGGGCGGCTTTTTTATATCCATTTGCTGAGGGCGTCCTCATCCTGCTTGGTATATTGTTTCTTAAAATCCACCAAATTGCGGTTCTGTTTGTAAAACTCCTGTTCGGATTTATCCATCTTTTTCCCTTTTGCTTTTTTACTGCGGATATTCACGACTTGGGCAAATGTGCAGTCGCCGATTTCCTGATACGCCGAAATAAACGTGTACCAATGGAGATGCTTTTCAGATCGAATTTCTTTGCCTAAAACACGATTAACAGGCGCCGCGATAAGGAGAAAGTCCTGCTGCCAATCCATCAACTTCGGTCCGCGCTTTTCATCGCGCTGCTCTTCTCCACAGTTGATGAATAAGACGCATTGCTTGATAGCTTCCTCGTAGTCGCTTGCTGGCATATTTTCAAAGTCTGGATAAAAAATATCCAGCATCGCTTCCGCTTTATCCTGCTCACTCAATTCGGCATCAGATATAGCTTCAATAATAGTCAAAATGTCCCGGTAGTCGGATCTGATTTTGTATTCTGTTCCGTTTACCTCCGCGGTAGTCGGCAGATCGTATCTCATTTGTGGTACTTCTTCGTGTACTTAGAAATTCTGGGGTTCATTGCTTTCTGCTCTTTTGCAACGCTGCTGTCCAGCTCGTCCATCAACCCGAGAAGGAGATTTGCCCAGACGGGCAATCCGTCAGCAAAAGCATAGATATTCAGATCTCCAAACAAAGGAGTGCAAACATCAAAGCCAAAAACTTCGTTGATGATGTCTCGCATTTCTTCATCCATTTTTCTGAACAGATCGAAAACAGCAGCGTTATCTCCAGCTTTTTTAATTTGCTCTTCGTACTCAGCTTTTTTCCCATCAAGAGTCGAAAAAGCATTGTACAGCTTTTCCGCAAATCCGCTATCAGTAGGGTTAAACGACACTTCGCACTTTCCGTTCAAATTGTAAGTAACAACGCCAGTATCAAAAATAAGGTCTTTCATATGTCCTCCAGATTGGGAGCGGGCGTCGCCCGCTCCCTTTTTTGTTAAGTGTCCGCAGTAAATTCGATTGCGCCTCCGGCGCCTTTGCTGATTGTACCGGTTTCCCGCTCACCGCCATACGTGACCTCGATGTCGCTCGCCAGCATATCGCCGCCCGCGCCGCCGTTGGTTGTGAGCAGCACGGAAGAGGATTTCCAGCGCTCCGCGAAAGGCTTGCCTTCGCTGTCCGTCAGATACAGATGTGCAATCAGAAGATCCTGATTAAGTGCTTCTGCAATGCTCCTGCGAACAATGGTCATATCAAGAATGTGGTTTAGAACCGCGTCTCCTGCAAGAAGGTTATTTCCGGAAAAAGTCTGCGTTGTTGCAGGGGTCTTTGCCGTAACGTGAGTCTCCCCGAGAATGTCTGTTTTGGATTCCTGAGAATAGTCGTAATCAATGCTGCTGTCTTCTACGGTACGGCCCATCGCCAACCAAACAGGAGCGGCGCTGGTGTCCGTATTGATGTATGTAACCATTAAATCACGGGACGCGGCTTCTCCGGCATTTCCCTTGATTGTGTATTTTTCTGCCATTAAACATTCACCTCGTAATTCATTTTCATAAGAATTTGATGGTCTTCATCGCCGTTTTCGTACGGAGCGAACATTGAAGACCTTGTGGTCGGTTCAATGCGGATGACGCGGCGACCGTCGCCAATGTCCGGCGGCGTCTCGCTTGCCGCCCAGTCGCCAAGAGCGTTCAGCTGCTCGTCCGCTTTCAACCGTTTGTCGTTGCTGTTGCCGGGTTTAACACGGTAGATGAGTTTGAATTGATACTCGGCTTGATAGCCACCGAGAATGTATTTCTTAACGATGTACGCCGCCTGAATCGTAGACAAAGCCATAGCTGGAGTATCGGCAGGGAGAAATTCAAAGCGGATTAGATCAACCGGCAAATTTGGGTATGTGTTAAGCCAGACCAGCAGCTTCCGCGATACCTGATCTTCTTCCGCCGCCGAAACCGTCTTTTTAATCTGTTCCAAACTTCTTCACCGCCTTATCTGCTACGCGCACCCATTTCTCAAGGTTTTGCGCCTTGGATGCCTCAAACCAATGGCTTTGTGCCTGCGGGTGAACCGCTCTGCTAAACACAAGATTCCGGTCTGTCAGTACCTTGTGTTCTCCTTTTCGTACCCACGAACTGCCGGTTTCGGGATCTACCATCAGTTTTCCGTAGTAAAGGTATCGGGCATAAGGCCCCGGATAAACAACAAGGTTTCCAATGACTTTTGTATCGTTTGTCAGCACGTTATTTCTCGCGGGGACAAACGGGGCAGTATCTTTTTTTACCTGCAACGCAACGGCGTGTTCCGCCTTTGTGCAAGCCTGTGCAAGGGCCGCTTTCACCGCATCCATGCCGGATGCGTCAACGGAAAATTTCAGCGCCATTACTTACCCCCGCATTCCCAATGCTGCATGTCCGGGCTCCCGTAGTCCATCATGTCAACCTTGGTGAGGTTGTAGCAGTCATCATGCGCCAGTGCTACGGTTTCGTTATCGGTAACAAATTCGCCCTTCACAAAAAATGTTATGCCACCGTTACCGTTGACGGAAAGCGTCCATATCCCGGACTTGTCCGCCGCCGCAAGAAACGCCTGCGGGGGCGCGTAAGTTTTGGCCTTGCCTGTCGTGCCGTCCACCGCTTCGACCGAGAACGGGATATACAGGTTTACTGCGTCTGCACCCTCAAGCCCGCTTTCGCGCACGTTGGCTGCTTTTGACGCTTGTAGCATCACGCCGCGCAGGATGGTCACATATAGTTTTGTGGTTTCCTCAAAGGTCGCCGCGTCTGTTTCATGCACGGCATTGTAGACCGTTATAGTGTGGGGCGCGTACAACCACAGCACCCCCTTCCCCGATACAGAAGACCGGTATGCGCCAGATACTCATTACAGGTCGCCGCCAGCAGTTTCTTCGCACCGTCCGTAGCGCTTAGTGCGGACGCAGCAGCTTCACCGCCGCTGGCCAGCGTCCGGGAGTACCCGCCTACCGTTTCGCTTTTCACGTCATCGCCGGTCGCCGCGTTTGTCAGTTTGGTTGCGGCAAGCTGCTGCGCGGCTTCGATCAGCTGATACTTGTCCGCAAGTGCGCAGCAGCACATCTTTACCGCGTCCAGATCAGCGTTGTCCTTTGCCCGGTTCTGCGTGTAATAATCGATGAAGGAGCTGGCGCGGACTGCCAGACGTGGAAAATCGTTATTACTTACAGTGCCCATATAGACGCCGGAGTAATATGTATAATCAGCGTATACCATGCGGGTCAGCTCCTTTCAGATCAGGACTGAACAGTGACGGTCGCAGAACCGGTCTTGGTGCCGTCCTGCTTGGACTTGGCCGTAACGGTGATACTGGTCTTAGTCTCAGCGGAATCGATAGTCAGCAAGCCGTCTTCGCTGATCTTGGACTTCGTGCCATTCTGGCTCCACTCGACCTCGCCGTTGATAATGCCATCGCCGGTAACAGCAGCAGTAAACGCCTTGCTGTCGCCATTTGCCATCGTCGCAGTAGCGGGCGAGACGGTAACAGCGGAGATGTCGCCGCCCTTGCCGTAAACGGAGAAGGGGAAGGGGTTGGCCTTGTCCACGTTGTAGGCGTTGACGGGATTCGCGATCTCCCAGCCAAGACGCATGACGGCGCGGAGAGCCACCATATCATTCTGCATGAGGTTGTAGGTGATGGCCTTGGTGCTGGGGTCCTGAATGACGCCCTCAGTGAAGATCTTGAAGGTCATGTCCTGACGAATGGCATAGACGAGTTGGCTCCAATCGCCGACGATCATCTGAGCCTGTGCGGGATCGAACGCGCCGTTCATGGGGAAGTACATATCCATGCCGTCCAGACCGTAGCGGGTCGCGCCCTGCATATCGGTCTTGAAAATGGGCTGGCCGGTGGTGTCCTTCAGACCACGCAGCTTGCCGCGCATCTGGATAGCGGACATGACGCCGTTGGGGTTGAAACCATCCAGCTCAACCTTGGCAATCAGGCCGCCCTCGCCCATGATGTCGCTATAAACATCGGAGCTGATGGGGACGCCGTTACCAGCGGCAACCGCAGCAGGCACAACGCCGGTACGCCACGTGCTGGGCTTATTGGTGCCAAACAGGATAGCCGCATCAATGACCTTGCCAAATGCTTCGGTCAGACGGGGCTTGACTTCGCCCCAGATGTCATAATCCGCATCGTCCAGAGCCGCTTCAGGGATGGGGACAATAACGGCGATTTCCTCGGCGTACAGCTTCTTCTTGTCCCACGCCATCTTGGTGGTCTGCTTGAAAGCGTCGCCTGCGCCATCGCCGGTCGCTTCGCCATTGACAAAATACGCAGAAGGCAGCGCGTCAAGCACGTTGATGGTCTGCGTCTTGCTGGACATGTTTGCCAGTCTTCGGCCCATGCGAAGCACTGCGGATTCCGCAATAGCGCCCTGCATGATTTCGCGCGTTACGGGTTCCGGAATAAGGCCGGAGAGTGCACTACGATCAATGATGTTTGCCATGTATGTATCTTCCTTTCTTACTTCAATGCGCCGCGAATGAGGCTATTCATCGCGGCATTTGTGTCAGATTTCTTTTCACCGCCGCCTGCCGGTGCAGACCAATCAAACTTGACTTTTGGGCGGTTTTCGGTGAGCTTATCCACGGCCTGTTCAAAGGTGGTCTTGTCATCCACCATCTTCAGCGCCTTAAATGCGATAAACTCCGCATCATCGCCAGTCAGGCCCTTGCTCAAAACGTACTTATCGCGCTTCATCTGCTCGATTTCGGTCTGTGCGGCAGTGAGAGCAGCTTTGTTGTCAGCAAACTCTTTGTCGCGCTTTGCCTGACGCTCTTGCTCGGTCTGCTGGCTGTCTTTCCATGTGCGGTATGCGGTGATTTCTTCATCGCTGGGGTACTTCTTCCGTTCTCTGTCAAGCCTCGACTGAATCATCTTGTCAACGTCAGCCTGAGTGAACGTCTTTTCCTGCTCTTGCGCAGTCGTTCCCGTGCTCTGCACGTTGGTTTCTTCTGCCATAAAAATCTCCTTGTTTAACGACCTGTCGGTCAGTGTTGATAAAACAAAAGAGCCAAACAACACGCAAAATCTGCGTACTGTTCGGCTCCTATTGCCCTTCCCGGTGCCCGATTACACCGGGGATTGATATTTGATTTTCTTTTGGACTTCCAGCACGATAACGCCGTCACCCTTTCGCCGCACTTCTGCGTTGTTGCCCCGCTTCAAGATGGCTTCGATAGCCTGTATGACTTCGTTGTCGATCAATACAGCACCTTCATCCTTTCCCGCTGCTCCGGCAGCCCTGCCGCCTTGCTGAACGCCTTGTATTTGGCGTTTAACCGCCGCAGCCGTATGTTTACCGCCTGTTTTTCTTCGCGCAATCCTGCGGCCTTGTAAGCGGCTTTCTCGCGCTTGAGCTTGCGGACTGTCCGTTCGATTTTGCGCTGTTGCTGACTTGCGCTGTATTGGTCGTACTGCTTGCCCTCAAACTCGAATGTATGGTTTTCGGGTTTCATATCCTCAAGCTCTTTATCGGAATATGTCCTTTCACTAACCCCGTCAATAAACGGGTGGAAAGTATGTCGGCAGTTTGCTAAGCCCCGCCAATCCCCGTAACGGAGCCATATCCGCAGGATTTCTCAAAGTCGGGGTATTTTTCGGCGTTGTTCAAGCAATCACCCCCTTATGACTGTTTGGATCTTCTCTTATCGCCCGTTCAACGCTCCACCCGTTTTTAAGACGCACTAAAATCAATCCACGCCTATATCCTAAACTACGTTCCCATTGTGAAATAGTCATTGTTTTCCCACCATATGTTATAAAGCGGTTTGTTCTCTTATTGTTTGCCTGTTCTTCTCGCGTTGCCCATCTACAATTCTCCGGGCAATAATCCCCATTGACATTTATCCTGTCAATGCTAAGAACTTCGGAATATCCAGATGAAAGTGCCCATTGTTGGAATGCGGGGAAGTTCTCTTTCCATTCGTCACATACTTTTACACCACGCCCGCCATACCTTGGGTATGCAGGATCGTTTTTGTCAAAGCATCTCGATTTCATGCCAGACCAAATTCTGAATAGTCTTGTTCTTGAGCCACCGTGCTTATAATTTATGGCTTTCATTCTGTCGCTACACGTTTTCTTTCGCTTGCATCCACAGCTGGTACTTAACCCTCTGGTAAGGTTTGATGTCATGGATTCCGTTTCGTTCCCACAATCGCATTTGCACCGCCAAACACTTTTCCCGTTCCGTTTTCCGATATATCCTACAACAGTTAGGCTCCCAAATTTTATCCCTGTTAAGTCTTTGATAGTTCCCATAATTACCGCCTTTCGTAATTGCCTTATTTTTGAACAAACGGAAGGCGGTAAGGCTAACCGCTTTTCGCCCCGTCGGGCTATCCGTTTGTATCAAACTTGTTTATTCCATCGGAAAACTTTTCCTTGCCATTTGGAATGTGCCTCCCACCCATTCGGGCCATCAACATTGCGTGCGCCCAAATGGGCGGAAACCTCGACTAAATCAGTTTCAAGGTATTCCATAGACTGAATTGCATACTGTTGATTTAAAGCGTTCACGCCGGACATAACCGCGCGTCGCACAGCGACATCCACTTGGTCGGCGTGACCGCTCTCATAATTTACCGTCCGCAATCCGCTATCGGCCAGTTCCTTAACGCTGCGTTTGATTGCCTCGTTATAAGAAATTGCTCCGCTTTGTATCATCATCTCCGCTGCATCTAAGGCGTGCTGGTACGCTTTGGCAGGGGGCAGCATTGTGCGCCCAGCGTCCACTAAAAAGCCCATTGATGCGGTTAGATTGCGAAACGTATCAAGTGTCTGTGCCCTGATTGCCGCAACTTCCGCAGCGTCAACCAGTGTTTCCGGCTGCGTGATATGCGCAATGTCGATAAGCTCGGTGTAATACGCCTGATTTCGCGCCACTACATCATCCAGCAGCTTCTTGAGCTTCTGCTCGCTGATGCCTGTGGTCTTGCGGATTGCTTTCTCAATGTCCTTTAGGTCAGTGCCGTGCGACCGAAGCGCTCGAATGTCCTGCACCGTGACTTCATTGAGCTGGTCTGCCAACTTCAAGCGGCTGCATATCTCGTCAAGCAGCGTTATTTCAAGCGCACGGAACAGTTCTGCAAGTTCTTCCGGCAGTGCGTCAAGGATTTCCGGCTGAAACGGATATTTCATTTGCTTTCCTCCGTTTCACAATCTCGTCATAGTGCGGCTTCACCCGAATAACATTCCAGTCGCATTCCTCCGGAACTTTGCCATAAAAGATCACCCATTCTGGCGCCAGCCGTTTCATCATTTCTTCGTAGCCACGAAGGAACAGGCGCTTACTTTCTTTGTTCTGCTGTGTTCCCACTGAACTGACAGCCACAACACCGCCAACAGGATCACCATCAAAGCACCAATCGTAACTGCGTTCATCGCTCCATGATACAGAGGGATAGACCGTCATGCCGTGCATTTGCCAGTATGCAGCCAACCAGTGCTTGCGGTAATGGTTGTATATTTGCATCGCCAACGGCATATCCGTGTATGTGGAGAAGTCCGGCGCGCACACCGCCGAAAACTGTGACAGTTTTGGAATGTACTTGTCAGGCGTGTTCCAATATCGGATGAATTGATAATCATCCACGAAGAAATGCACGACCTTGCTTTGCGTGTCTTTCGCGGTGTAATGATAATTCACGGGGATAAACTCGCCATGCGGGTATGCCTTGACCGGCTCAATCTGTGGAATGCCGTACTTGCCCACGCCGGGGAATGTGAACTTGTCGAGATTTTCAAAGTTAATCATAGTTAATCATAACTCTTCACGCACATTCCGCTGCTTGCGCCGCGTCCGCCCATTATTTTCTCCTGCGCGGTTCTCTGCCGCGTTTAATTATCCGTTCTTCTTTGCTCGATTTTCCCTTTCTCAGGAGGCCGTCTTTGCCGATTGTCCCAGTAAAAACAGTTTTCCGTTCCACAATATCGTTTTTCTCTTCCGACTGCATTTTACCGCCGTGAACGTGAGCATAATTTCGCGTTTCTGTGTATGTATATTCCACAATTCCATCAGAGCGCAACTTAAATTTTGGCGCGGTTTTATGTGCATCTTCGGAGATGGCAGCGCTCATATTTCCCATAATCCTGCGCTGCTCTGATGTTTCCCGTCCAAGTCCGCCACCGGCTCCACCTCTACCGCCCATTACTCTACCTCCTGTTGTCCTTCGGTTGTCATGTCCTGCATCTTCGGCAGCGCCGCCTTTGCGGTCGCCTCGTCCTCGTTCATCCACTTCATTCGGAACTCCCAATCGTTCATAATTCCCGCACTGAGAAGCTGCATATCGCGGGAAAAGTCTGTAGCTTTGTCTTCAATAATCGAATCATCAAAGTCAATGCTGATTTCAACGTCTTCGTTCAGCCCGGCGTTCATCGCTGTATTGCCCAGGCGCAACAGAATACGGCACAGCTCCGTCAAAGCCTGTTCCAGCACGATTTCATGCTTTTTGATCGTACGAAACATAGTACTGTTTTCGCTGATGACCTGCGTAGCTGTTGCTACGCTGCCACCGTCAAAGCGGTAATAGGTCTCACCGAAGCCGCACTTGCTGGACAGTACGTTCAGTTGGTCTTGAAGTCCTACGTTCAGTTGCTCGGTTCTCAGCGTCGGAGAAATTGTCTCTACAACGTTCCCTTGCTGCGTATCCTCCGGAAGCAGATAGAAACGCCGGTCATTGTCGTCAAGCGTCGGTTCGTCGTCCTCCCACCTTGTAGCTGGCATTTTGACCATCATCATCATGGGGCCGTTCTCGAACTCGTTCACATAGCAGTCATAGGCACAGTCCACACCGCGCAGAACGTCGATTGCATTTGCATACACAGGAATACCGACCGGAAGCAGATAGTCAAGATTGTTTGCGATATTCGGCCTGTCAATGACAAATTGCCTCTTGTCGCTTCCCGTATGTACAACCGGCGGGATCCGCTCAAAGCCCGGAACGTCTGCCAGCATCGAGTCGGAAAGTGTTTCGTTTTCGTATCGATAAATGCTGTTCTCGATGACGTAAAGGCCGTTTTCGTCTTTTCGATGGATCTGTAAGTACAGGTAATTCTTGCCCGATCGCGTAACAATGCTATCAAATGCGCATTCTGTGATAAATCCATTCTGCCAAGCCAGCGGGAAAATGTGCTCGATCGTTACATAGTCCAGTTCGATTCCAGAGACGTCGCCCGGCACGATCTCGCCGTTCTCGCTGACAGCCTGCCCGATCACCCGGGGGATATAAGCCACTGTTCCGAGCGCCGACTTCATTTCCTGCATTTCGTTTGCCTTGACCGTGAAGTTGTTCGCAGTCAGAACCCTGTCGATAAATTCCTGCTCCTTCTGGCCTTCAAGCGTGATCTGAACCTTCTCATTCATCAAAAGGTTCGCCCAGTCCTCGCAGACCTTTTTTGCCATGCCGAGGCTTGCGCGATTGCATTTCGTCCACTTATGCCCGTTATATCGCCGGTACTGGTGGAAACCCTTGACTTTACCGACATACCACGATTTCCAAAGCGAAACGTATGTATAAAATTCCTCCGGTATCGTCGTATATCCAAGCTCTTTCAGCTTATCGATAACTGTCATGCAATAACTCCCATTCTTCGGCTCACGGGCTCTAAGGCGTACCGCGTCGCGTCAATCAGATGATTGTTTGCATCTGGATAGCCGCTGATAATGTCGCCGTCTTTGTTTCTTTCGTACTCATACCCCACAAACTCATCATAAGCGTGCGGAGTGCGTTTTCTGTCAATGACAATCGTTCTTCGCTGCAAAAACTTCATGCCGTACTCTACCGAGCCGGGGCCCTTGATGGCCTCGTATGCCGGTAAACCCATAGCGCGAAGATCAGCCACGCTTTTTGGCTCCGCGCTGTCACAGATGACACGCGCATTGCCATAGCCACGCTGTTTAATCAGGCTCGCGCTCTGCTCGTTGGAGAGTTTATTGAGATAAATCTCGTCAAGTAGATAAATCGTTTCGCGCGCTCGGTCGTAATGCAGCCGGATAAATGCAAAAGGGTCTGGGAACCATCCAAAGTCCACGCCTTGATAGATTTGGTCGAACCTCGCAGCCTCTTCATTGCTAATCTCCCGTAATTCCAGCTTGTCAAAGACATTCCCACCCGTACCTACCGGAATGCCGAGATATTCGTGCTGATATGCTCGCTCGTCTGTCTCCTTCAGGTGTTCCGCTTCTGCCAGGAACTGCTCTCCCAGCCACTCCGGCGGTGCTTGCAAGTACGTTGACTTGTGGCACAAGCGGTCGGCCCGTTCTTCCAGGCTATCTTTGTTCGCCCAGTTGTCGCGGCTTATCGGCGGGTTGTAGCTTTCAAAGTTCCAATACTTCGACCCGCCGCGCATTGTGGACTGTAAGATAGTTCGTATCTCGGCACGACCGGCAAACTGGTCTTTCTCTTCAAAGTGCGTCACAGCAATATAACCGAACGGCACCTTGATAGACTTGATTTTCATAGGGTCATCGGCGCCGCGAAACATAATCTTCTGCCCGGTAGGCTTGTAGATTAGCTCCATCGGAGAAACCTTTGCTTCCCAGTATGCAGCCATGCCCAGTTCTCCGATTGCCCAGATATACTGTGCATACACGCTATTGCGGATGGTATTTGCCACCTTGCGCAGCACAAGCGCATGCGTTCCGGGATTCTGGACCAGCAGCAGCGGAACCACAATGGACACGAACGACGATTTTAAGGACCCTCGCCCGCCGCTCTCGTCGTAGTGCGTATGCCCATGCTGAAATACGTCGTGCGCCACGCCGTAAAATGCAGGCCCGATTTTCTCAGACAGGCGAATTTCAGACATCAATAACCACCTTGACGGAATCCGTGCTTATTTTGGTCTCGCTCACTTCACGCCAACCGAAATTGCAGCCAAGCGAGAATTTCGCGCCGTTCGCACCGTCTTTGTCGTACAGCCGAGATTCTGCATATTCTTCACATCTGGACTTTGCGCGCGTAACCGTGTCCGCAAACTCTGGTCTTGCTTGATAATCCAGCAGTGCTTGTCTTCCTGTGAATCCAAGTGCCAATGCAAGCCCTGTGATTGTCGGCGGCTTTGCGTTGATGATGATCGGCACTCCGTACTTATCCCGCACAGCGCAGCCGTCATCTCCGATAAACGGTTCACCTTCGCACTCTTTGAAGTAAGCGTCAATAGCTTTCTGCATCGCGCTTACGCTTTTCCATTTTCTCGGCGCTCCGCCAGCCATGCGCTCACTTCCTTTCGTTTTGCTACCAGCCCCCGCCCCTTGGCCTTACATAGCAGACTTTACCCGCCCCGAGGGGCTACAACGTGCCGCACTCTCAGGGCAGCGGCTCTCCTCTTTTGGTGGAAACGGCAGGACTTGAACCTACAACCGCCCGATTATCAGCCGGGTACTCTACCAGTTGAGCTACGCTTCCAAATGCCTCCCCTGGGCCACATCGTTGAGAGGTGCGCCAAGGTCTGCATCACGTTGGAGCCGCACGGGGTTGCACCGCGCCCAAGATCAGCACGCTGGATAGCTCCATATAGTCCCCGACGGCAGAAGGAGGCAACCGCCGCCGGGGAAGGGAGGGGGAGCAATGAAGGTATGGAACTTTCGCCCCATACCTTCATTTTCGCATACCTTTTCCGAATTTTTCCCCTTAAAAGAGTAATTTTAAAAAAATTTTTTAACCACAACGACTTCTGGGTAATCTGTCCTTCCGACTAAATAATCAATCGAAACTCCTAATTCGTCTGCAATACTTTCCAGCGCGTCTAACGTAGGCGTCGCCTCCCCTTGCTCGTATCTGCGGATAGCGTCCAAGTGCAAACCGCACCTTTCAGAAAGGACATACCTTTTCAGATGCTTCTTTTCCCGGATGCTTTTCAGTCGTGACGCAAAAACCCTCATACATCCTCCTTTACAGTAGTCTGTAATTATACATACACACAACAAAGCTCTCTTTCCCTAACTCCCCCCTATAATCCCCCCTCTTCCCCTTTCTCCCGCACTCAATCAATATTTGCGCCGATTTCCTGCTTGAGCACGTCCCTCAGGTCTGCCACCGTACAGTAGCCCTGCGCAATGCTGTCGGAGAGATCGTCCACCTCATCCCAGACACGCCGGAGATCCTCCAGTTCAAACCCCTCCTTGTCCCGAAGAACCGTAAAAAGGATGGACCATGCCAGTTTAACCGCGGCTTCCGTGGCTTCTTTCTTCGCCCGCGTCACGTCCGCCTGACTGGCAGGTAACCGGCGGGGGTTCACTTTTTTCCTCATTCCGGCTCCTTCTCATACCGGCCGCAGTGGCACACTGTTTCGGCCGGCGCTTCGCGGAACTCCCTGCACGGGCACCGGGTGTCCGGCGTCCGATCTATCGCACAGGGGCAGTAACCACCGTTCCACCACACCAGCGCTCCAACGCTGGGGTCAATTTCTTTGATTTTCATGGTCCGCACCTCCGTTTGTCTGGTATTCGCCGTAGCTGCAAAAATCGTCATTTGACATGGCACGATTAAAAAGTTCGCACCCGCCAATTTCTCCGATTTCTTCATTTATGTATTTGTAGACACGATGCTTGCAGCCCTTACACCGCACCACCGGCGCAACGTCGGCGGCTGGGATTGATGCAATTCCCCTCATCGTTTCTATGCCATCGTCCACAACATCAAGATGTGTTCTTCGTGCGTCCAAGGCGCAGTTGCAAATTCGCTTAACCATCTCTACCGCCGCTTCGCGTGGAATGTATTCAGCCATTGCCAGCACCTCCGTCATGCACCGTTGTGTATTTCCAAATCAGCGTGTTCAACTTTCTCAGCCCCTCCAGGGTGATTAGGTCCTGCGCGCACAGTTCGTCCCGCAGGCGCTCCAGCGCTTCGATAGGGGCCACGTCGGCGGCAGGGGCATCTTCGATCATGTCGATTGCGTCACCGGTGCCACACGCACGGCATCTTACTCCGTTGTAGCTGTTGCAGCCTACGCAATAAACTTCTCTGATGCGCTTAATTGTCGCTTCCCTCTCAATGCATTCAGCCATCTTCATCCCCTCCGAATTCCGCCTCGTACTGTTCCGGCGTGATAATCTCGATGTCCTTTGCGGAGTAGCCCAAGGTGTCGAGGCACATCAGCTTCGCCAGTTTGTCTTTGTCAATAGACGCCGCAGCGTCCTCACAGGATACGCCGGGTTTTGCCTCAAAGCTGATTTGAGCACCAAACGCCCCGGCTACGCTAAAGCAGATTTTGTATTCAGCCATTTTCAGCCTGCCTTAAAGCTATAAGTTCGTCTTTGGTCAGCGTGTGATTGCTCGCAATCAAAACCGTTCCGTCGTCACGTCTCTGGCAAATGAAAATATCGCAATGGTACGGGTTGCTTGTAGAGTTTGAGCGCCACGGGCAGTCCATGTTTTTGCAATCATTCATCCTTCATCGCCTCCAATGCTTTCTTTTGGTGCTCATATTTATTTAAACTTACGCGTTCAAAAAGAGCACGTTCTGGCGGCCATCCAGCCCTCAGCCTATCATATAACGTATACGGGTTTATACCTAAAAAGTCAGCCCACTCATGCAACGTCTTTTCGGTATCTATTACTTTAATTTTCACAGTCACTTCCAAATTGTTTGCCTGAGTTTTTCTGTCAACCCAACGACAATTTTCTGGGCAATAATCCCCATTATTATCTACCCTGTCAATGGTAAGGCCTTCTTTATACCCGTTCTCATCTGCCCACTTTTTAAACGCTAAAAAACTTTGCCAATCTTCGCATACCGAGATACCTCGGCCCCCGTATCGCTTATAATGCGTATCAGTCTTAAGGGCGCATCTCTTACGCATAGCACGCCAGACGTTGTATAGTTTTGTTCCTTTCCCACCATGCTTATAGTTGCCATTATGCTCGCCAGACTGACTTGCGCTACCATGCGGCATATTACCCCTCCTTTGTTTTTAAGGCTTTCTCCGCCTCCTCGCGGGTCAGGAATACGGTCTTGCCGATTTCTCCGGCGTTTATACCTGCCGGCGATTTACAAACAAACCCTTCTATAATTTCCCACTCGATAAACACGCAAAACAACTCTACGCGAATGGCTTTTACCCGGTATTCGCTAATTGTCTTTCGCCCCGTTACTTCATAAAGCGTATCCCCTACCTTGCACGGCAGCACCAGCAGACGTTCGGCCTTGTCGGCCTCGGCATCGCTTTTCCTCTTCTTTCCGCAGAATCCGTTCAACCTGTCCCATTCTTTTCCCGCCGCACGGGCCTTATCCCATTCAGCCTGCGCCTTTTTGACAACATCCATCGGTACATCCATCAAAGGGCGCCCCTCATAGGGTTTTAAAAGCTCAAAATAAGCGGCGTAGTGATTCCGTTCCTCGTCAATCAACTTCCGGGATTTTTCGTAATGGGCATCATTCCGCTGCGTTTCGATGCGTCCCAGCGCACGATCCAGATAATATCCGCCAGCCGCAACCGCCAGTATCTCCACCACTTGCAGCAGTTCTGCCTTTGTCAGGTCACTTGGTTTCAGCATTGGCATTCTCCTCCGGAGGCTCTGGCAGCGGAGCCCAGTGGTTGATTGTAAAATCACACACGGCAATGTCGGTATAGTCATCCCAGTTCTCAATGCGTTCAAACCAGCCTTCCGGGACGTAATACACATCCTCGGCCTCGTCATACTCTAGGTCCATATCGCTGTCTGCCCCAAAATCATCAGCAAGCATACTATGAGCGGCTATCCATCGGCCCTTAAACGTAGCCTTGTACCTGGGGTTGTTAACTGCATAGCCCCTTACAAGCACGGCTTCCGCGTTCTCCGGCATCCGCTCCGTCACCGGTATCCACCGGGGCAACTGCGCCCGCAGGTCCTCAACTGCCTTCTGGAGCGCCGCAATGTGGGTGTTCTGGTTGGCAATCCGGTCGGCGGCTGCGGTCAAGTCATCACCCAGCATGAGCGGCGTTTCCCACTCATTTGCCCGCGCCCATTCTGCGTGTTCCCGCAGTGCTTTTACGAGTTCTTGATCTTTCATACATCCTCCTCAAATCCGTCTAATACTTTCTGCCCCGGCAGAACGCCGTCCTCCATCCACCAGTGGAATACATCCACGCCGGAGCGCCAGGAGTACGCCTCCATACCCCTCGCAATCCGTATTATCAACATTTTGTCGAACGAACGAATCCACGCTGTCTTGATCTCTGGGTAGCGGGCAAATTCCATGATTCTGGTTTTGGATGCCATGGGGCAGCCAATGCAGCCCACCCGGCAGAATCCCTCGCAGTACAGCGGGTTCATGGTGATTTTTTCGACAGCGGCATAATCCAGCACGTCATCGTCCTGCCAGTCGATGATTGGATTTACTACCCGCTTGCCCTTCATTTGACAGGTCTCAAACAGCCGCCTGTCCTCCTCGTTATCGTTGGCAAGGATGAGACTTTTTTGCCGATTGCTGTGCAAAACTTCCCATCCCCCCCTATTTTTTCGGCGTGCTGTGCTTTCTGCCCAGCGGACGCCGGTGGCGATAAACCGCCCTTTCCCGCCGCCCTCTTTCAGTTCCGCGCAGCAGTAGCGAACCACTCTTGTTGGCGGCATCAGCTTCCGGGGGATCAGGTTCCACATGGTTACGCGGGAGCCGTCCGGCTGGACGTGCTTGTCCACGTCGCACTTGATGCCCTTGCATTCCAGCCGATAAAACGTATCGTACACATGGCGCACCGTCTCCGGCGCGTCCGCCGTGGTGAGGGAGTGCAGGGCTTCAAACGGGATGCCGCTTTTCTCCGCCAGATGCAGCATCACGTCACTGTCCTTGCCGCCGGAATATGTGATGACAAGAGGCTTTTCGAAAATCCGAAGTGACATATCTGACGCGTATTTTAGCCGCTCAATGGCCTTTGCTTCTATGTCCATTCAAAAATCCCTCCTTACCGGTATTCCGTGCAGCGCGCGATACCACCGGTCCTGCTCCTCTGTCAGCTCCAGTGCGCTGCTTTCCCTGGACGGCGTTTTAATATACAACGGGCAAGCAAGCACCTTATAGCTTCTGTTCCTTGGATTGTCCCGATTAAATGTGTTGTTGGACGGTAAGACAGTAGGCACCGCCGTCCACCCCGGAACCGGCTCGTACCGGATCTGGTCTGTTTCAGGGTCCCGCTCGCTCCACGAGCACTGCCCACACGCCCTCTCGCAGTCCCAGCAGAGGGTTCCGCTGGGCACAAAGCAGTCTTTCAGTTCCATTACTCTATCTCCGCAAGCCAGAACCTTTTCTCGCACTCAAAGCACGGCTGCACATTACAGTTGATTTTGGTTGCACCGCCAAAAATCTTCGTAGGGCAAATGTCCAGCGCTCCTGTATTTTGGTCGATGCGGGCATCTGGGTAGTGCTTCAAAAACTCGCTCTGCCGGGTCTTGACGGGGTGCTCCTTGGCCCACTGCTCAACGACGGCGATCGCCTCCTCGGGATGCTTCACGCACCATACTAAGCAAATCCCAATAAATTTCTCGCTGAGCGGGCAACCATTGCAAACGATCGGGTGTGCAAAGCACATCCGGTCGCGTTCTTCAAAAAATTTCCTGACATCCATCATTCTGCCTCCTCAATTTCTACCCGAATTATTCCTTCATCCCAAAATCTGTGCTCCACAGCCCGGAACCATCCCCGGTTATCGTCCGGTAATATGTACCCTTTCATTGCGTCCACAAAGGCTTTCCCCATCGCTCCATGATTATCAATATCCAGATTGTCGTTCCAGAAAAATGTTACCTTAACAGGGTGGCTTACCATCCGTTTTGGGATCCCCGCTTTTTTCATCGCCCAGTGGGCCAACGCGTGCAGTTCTTCCGCGTCCTTCTTCCGCTGCGCCCAATGCTTCCCGGCGTAGTAAGCGTTCAGACTGAATCTCCTGTTCCACGCTGCTTTAGCACGTTTGGTAACCGGATAGGGAATCTCAAATGCAATCACAGCTGGATCACGCTTCAGCTCAAAGCCGCTTTTTTCCTCACGCTTGCACAGATGGCATTTGTCTGAATTTCTGTTTGCGCAATGGCTACATGCAAAGGAAAACGTATAAACCCCCATCGGATAAAGAACGGGTACGGTAGATTCAACCTTCATCCGGGCTTCCCTCGTTCTCTGTAATGGTCAAATCCCCGTAGCAGATTTCACCATTACGCAGTTCTGAGCATCGGATGATTTTGTCACAATCCTTACTGGTCTTATAAATCGAAATCCCTGCAAAAATGCGATTTTTGACGTCGATAAACGTTTTTGCCTTGATGCCACAGCCAGCCTTGATGCCACAGCCAGCCTCGATGTTTTCGCCAGCCTCGATGTTTTCGCCAGCCTCGATGCCCCAGCCAGCCTCGATGCCACAGCCAGCATCGATGCCCCAGCCAGCCTTGATGCCTTCGCCAGCCTCGATGCCACAGCCAGCCTTGATGCCACAGCGAACAATAATGCTCTTCTGTGTCTGAACTTTGCCTTTGATTACAAGCCGATCATCCAGATCAATTTCGATCGTTTCTTCGGAAATTAGGTCTCCTTCCAGCACATAATCGCCATTGGCAATTTGCTTCAAACCGTTCCAAAGTTTATCAATTTTCATTGTTTTTCTTCCTTTCCATCAATAATTATTTGCACTACCCGCGCCCGGCCCAGGTGTTCCAGCGCCATTGCCACGCTCTCTTTGGTCGCGAGGACGTCGCTCTTATCCGCGTAAACGTCAATCACAAGCCGTATCACATCAGCCATCTAAAATCTCCTTTGCCCTTTTCAGTTTTTCATTGGCCGTCTGTCTCCGGATGCTCTGGCCCTGAAAAACTACCGGAACGCACATTTCAAGCACGCGATCATAAATCCGCTGATAATCCATGTTCTTCGGCTTGCAAATCTCCTCCAGCGTCAGATTGGTCGTGACGATCAGCGGCTTTTTTGCCTTGTAGCGCTCATCGATGACCGCGTAGACGGTTTCCAGCGCGTAGTCGCTGTTCCGCTCCGCACCCAGATCGTCAATGATCAGCAGTGGGTAGTAACGCACCTGTGCGATAATCTCCTGCTTGTCGTACCATGCGTTCAGTATCCGGGGGAAGCTGGTAATCATCGTCGGTATTCCGAGGTCAATTAAGCTGTTCGCAATGCACGCTGCCGCATAGGTCTTGCCGTTTCCGGTGTTCCCCCAGAGCAACAGACCGGTATTTTGTGCGGACATCGTGTCCCACGCCTGAACATACCGGCGGCATTTTTCGATCTCCGGAGTATTTTCCGCATGCTCAAACCGGCAATCCGCTAATGTCCGGTCAGATATGCCGTCGGCCCGTAGCCCCTCGATGTACAAGCGTCTTTTTTGCTCTCGTGCGGCCTTTTGCTCCGCCTCATAACGGCGGTTCTTACAAGCGCATTGGCATCCAACAATGCGCTCTCCGCCACCATAAGATATCCGGCACTGCTTCGGAGTCTGGCAGTGCCCGCAATACAGCAGGCCGTCCTGAATGTAATCCCCCGGCTCACGCTTTGCCACGCTCTTGCGGATAAGGGATTCGATCAGATCATTCACAGGCTTCCCTCCGTGCTGCCGTATTCGTAGACAAACGGCTTATTCTGCGGTAATTTGCCGCCTCTGTTTTGCTCTCTGGCAAGCCACGAGGTAATAAAACGCTTAATGCCTCCGCGCGTCTTCCGCTTAGTAAGATTACTATCACACCAGCCCGCCATATTCCGCAGCTGTTGCGGAACGTCAACGTTTGGATAGAGTTGCGCCCAGCGGGCCGTATCATTCTCCAAAACGTCAAAAAACGTTCCATCATTCAGCGGAAGGGAAATCACCGGCGGCGTGCGAGCCGCTTGCGGCTCCGCGCATAATATATCCTCTTCTTTACTCTTCTCTACTCTACTTTCCTCTACTCTACTTTGTCTGGAAATGTCAGCATTTTTAGAGAAAATGTTTACATTTACCGGCTGAATGCTTACATTCGGCAAAATTTGGGCAGCATTTACC
>OJJV01000490.1_pt1 | contig 25419 bp, 10 predicted proteins | sample 1596391 | NCBI WGS metagenome assembly OJJV01 (sample SAMEA4350164, study PRJEB24818) | metagenome | biome: human; feature: gut; material: faeces | place: Denmark | collected 2013-09
GGACAACGGCGGCCTGTATGAGGACTTCCAGCCCGGCAAGATGGTCACGGAGTTCAACGACTGGTGCTTCGACGAGAGCCGCCAGCCCGGCGATTGTGAGATCGTCGAGACGACCCATGGCTACCACATCATCTATTTCATCGGCCAGACCGAGACCCGCGCCTGGTTCGACACGGCGAAGGACGACATGGCTTCCGCCGCAGCCGGTGAAAAGATCACAGAGCTGAAAACAAAGTACCCTGTAGAGTTCAACTTCAATAATGTCGTGATCTACGACCTGCTGAGCGCTTCCGTCTCGGCATCCTGACACGAAGACAGAACGGGTGCGCCGCGGCAGCAGCGGCGCACCCGTGCTGAGCTTGTCAAAAAAGAATTTTTGACAAGCTCTCAAACGAGACCCGTTTCACTGGGCTCTCGTTTGAGAAGGCTGCAGCCCGCGGCAGCGCACGAAGGGTATACACCCTTCGCACGTTTGCGAGCCGAGCGGTATTTTCTCCGACGTACACGCCGCCGGAGAAAATGATTTCCACTGTTTGCGCTTGCGGGCGCAAACTCTGCGAGGCTTTTTTAACGTTCTGAGGCAGCTCAGCTGCAGGACTGATCTCTCCGTTTTTTTTTCCTGTTGGTATCATACTAGAATCTGATAAAAAGCTTTAAAAGCTTTTTATAGCGCCGAGGGCGCGTCAGATTCTGCATGAGACGGCGCAGCGTGCGTCAGCACGATGCGAGTGTGCGTAGCACACGGGATTCCTGATTAAATGTTTTAATCAGGAATCAGTATTACATTTCGTCTCTCATTTCAGCCGTATGCAGACAGCTGTCCGCGACACGGAGACGGAAAAAGCTCCTGCGCATGCAGTGCACACGCAGGAGCTTCGGATAGGCGTAGCCCATGTTCTCGGCAGTATCGACGGCGGCAATGGTGATCATACCCGTCGAAATGTTGGTCACGTCGATGCGGACCATCGTATCTCCTGGCGCAATATACTGGTTGGTGAGGAGTTTCCACTGCTTCGAGGAGTCGCGGTCGTTGTAGTAGAGCGGAACGTAGCGAACGAAATCATCCTCCAGACTGTCCTTATGGAAGTAGATGGTGGCATAGACCTCATCGTAGAGGGTCTTGCCCGGACGGTCGATGACGATGGAGGTGATCTCAGGCCCGAGCGGCGGCATCAGGTCGGGGAAGAACACCTTGTGGGGTGCCGAGAGCGGCGTGAGATCGCCAAAGGCATCGTAGGCACGCACAGCATACTCATAGAGGCCAACCACGCCCGGCGAGTGCTCATAGAAAATAGAGGGGTCGTCCTGACCGAAACGGAACGGCGGTGCATAGGGCAACTCGTTGACTTTGCGCCAATCGGCCTCGCCCACCTTGCGCCAAAACACGTCGAAAGTACCGTTGATCGCATCATTCCAACTCAGACCGACCGATCCATGCTCCAAAATGGTGTCGGTGAGGGCTACGTCGTAGGGAGCGGGGACATACTTCTCATTGCGGAGGTTCTCCACCTGGGCTGGCATGATGAAGAAGCGACCCGTCGTGTCGGGAACAGACGGCATAATAAAATAGGAGTAAGTCTTTCCCTTCTTCGCCGTCTTATCGACAAAGCGCAGCCCCATCGCCTGGGCGAGGTCGGGTCTCCATTCTGCAGCGAGGAAAGCGCCGATGAGTCGCGTCTTCTGGTCTTGCTCCAGCTCGACGAAAGACCCGATACTTCCGGGCTCGTAGTTGGTCATCTCCGGAGTCATATCGCCCTCGCCATAAATTGCTCCCATGGCCATATAGGCCAGCGAATCGATCGTGTCGGGGTAGCAACGACGGAAGTCGGCGAGACTCATTGGGCGGATACCCGTCGCGAGGGTGTCGAGGAGGAACTCGCCCTCTCCCTCGGTGTGGCGCAGCACGTCGTAGCCCGTGCGGTTAAGTCGGTCCCATTCGGGATAGGACTCCACCGCCCAGCGCAGGACAATGCTGTCGCCATAGGTGCGGCCCACGGCTTTGATATAGACGTAGAGATCCTCTATGGAGTCTTCGACGCTGTCCCGGGAGAGAGTGCCCACGGGATAGGTGCCCGGCAGCAGGTCGTCGTCATCGGCTTCCTGCACGATGGTGTCGCCGACAGCCACGCCCAAGGGGGCGCGCCATGGGATAGTCGCTGCCCAAGAGAGCATACACGGCACGCACACGGCGGCAGCCAAAAGCCAAACAAGGGCCTTCATATTATTATATTGCTGTTTCATCATCGCTTTACGTCTATTTAGATGTTTATACTCTTTACCTTCTTCCTCCTCTGCCCGCTTTTCCGCCAGAGTTTGAACCTTTTACGACGAAGCTGCTGCCTCCCGTATAGCTCTTTGCTCGATGGCCACGCAATGGGATATTATACTTCACTACCAGATTCTTGAGGAGGTCATTGTAAGTGTTGGTGAAGCGCTTCTCCGAATAATATAGCGGGTACACAGTCCACATCTTGTTCTTGTAGTCCCAAGCATTGACACGGTAGCGCTTGAAGTAGAGGCGCATATTATTGTTGCGCAACGCCTTCCACGCATTGAATTGAAGGACTTGAGACTGTGACTTATAGTCATCATCGACATACTTCTTGTGGTCCTTGTCCGCATAGGCGAAGTAGAGTGTCCTTCCAAGGAAGTCTCCCTTATCACCCTTGATACGGACATGGCGATACCTGTTGGCTTCCTTGTCCATCTCAATGGTCTTGCTGATATTCAGGCCACAACGGCTGGCCGCATTCCATACAACACCATATTGATACCTCGGAACAAATGCGTAAACACCCGACTCAGCATCGTCATAGGTTTGCTCTTTCGAACCTGCATAGCTCGCCAGCCAATCTCGCATACTCGATTTGGAGTAATAAATCTGAGAACCAACACGACGGATGATATTGTTGTGCATGTCCTCAGCTATGTTGTACACCTCGGCGAACACCCGTGCGTAGGCTTCCTCCGTCAGCTTGTGGCCATCAAACAGGCTGCTGCTATTGCCCAGCCACTGGGTATAACCAACACTACTATGATCGCTATAAAGCGGACACGAGGTGCCTAACTCGTTTTCGAAACGGTAGGTGCCCATCGTGAGGGCGAACTCGATGCTCTTTTGACCGCCACGAATCTGTCCGATGTGCCTGTTCTGGAGTATTCCGTCTCTCCAGCTGCCATAGGGCGTCTCAAGCCAAAGCGACTGCGTACTCTGCACCGTCAGGTTGAGGTTCTTCTTGGCAGAGACAAACTTATGACCACCGATGAAGAACATCCGACTCATATAGGAGAGATAGATAAATGGGTTCTCCGTGTTATAATACGGCACAAATCCTCCTCTTTGATTAGCACTTGTGATGAGTAGCTGGTCGTCGTTCATTTCTAGATTCTGACCGTCATAGGTGATCTTGTCGAGACGGGTGGCCAGAAAGTGGCTGCAGTAGTAGAGCGGCTTGTCGTACAACGCATCTCCCGTGACACCCTGCTTGGTCACAGTGACCTTAAGGGCCAAGAGGTCCTTGACGCACTCTCTGGTGACCTTACCAGCCTTTCGTTCATAGACGGTGACGATAAACTTGCGTCTTCCAGCTCCCACAGTATCGTTGTCATTGACATTCATTAGGCCTGCCTCAGAGACCTCCACCTTCTTGTTGAGGACCCTACCATAGGCATTGATACCATTGTCCTTCATCGCCTTGGTGCGTACCTGCTTTGCCGAAGTGCCCCATACGTTGTAGGTCCTGGCCACAACCCATGTGGCAGGCGAGGTCTTGGTCTCCGTCCACTCGTAGCGCAGGCGGATGATGTAGTTGGCATTGTTGGTCTCTGGTACGTTGGCGAATCCCGACTGCGGAGTGAGGATGGAGTAGCTGTTGGTTTCTATCCATTGGTTCTCCCGGGTGGAGAGCAGCTTTCCATTGGAGTAGAGATACCACTTCAGTCTGCCTTTCTGGTAGGCTTTGCCCTTCATCGGCCGAGCCAGCGAGATGATCGGCTGCTTCACGTCCTCCCAATATGCGGGAGTACCAGTGTAACTGTAGCTTTTGCCATTGGCAAAATAGTTGAACATCATGTCTTCTCTATTGCCCGGCTTACCCTGGTTGGGATACATCAACTTCACATGCGGATACAGGTCCTCGTCATCCTTGAAGCTCATCTCCGCATTGTTGGTGGCGAAATAGAACTCCTTGGTCTGTTTCCATGCCTGGGCAACGTACTTGTTCTTGATGGTGTCATACGTCTCTGGATCGCGCCATGAGCCGTTGTAGAACTCCTGTGCGTAGCCAGAAATGGTGACCTTATAGTATTTGTTGCGATGCAGTTGGTCCACAGAGAGCGTCACCTTCTCCTTATAAATACGGTGCGTCATCTCATACACCACGCCATTGCGATTGGCCTTGGCATCAGAGAGCGAACTATACTCCGTCAGCGTAGGCGGCAAAGAGGCGTCCATCTTGAACCGGAACTGGCGGCTTGCCAGGTCCTTGAGCGTCTCCTCGCTCTTGCCATCGCCACTGGAATGGTTCTGCAAGCGATTCAGCTGTGTGGGATCTACGACGCGGATGGGTACATTCAGGTCGGCCTGCGTCATCACAATGGGATTGCTTTGGATATCCCAACTGATCTTCGCCTTCTCGGCCTCGTCCCAACTCTTCAAGCCGATGTTGCAGCTCTCGAAGAGGACATAGTCGTCGAGGGCGTTGCCGTAGAACATCTCGCACACATCGCCACACTCGAAACTGAACGTCTTGTTGAGTTTCACGAGGCCACCGAGGAGCTCTACCTTCACGCGGGCTTTACCCGTGAAATAGTTCGGATTGGGCATAGCACATTTCAGTACACCGCCAATGCCCGCATTGAAGAGATCCAACTTCTTCTTGAAAAAGCCGAGGTTGATCCTCAGTCCAAATTTGGCATAGAGGTAGGCATAGAGTTGTCCCTCGCCATACCAACCATTGATACCTGGCTCCTTTTTAAGGTTCATACACTTATTGTTGCCCTTAAGGTGACGGATGGAAACGTCGAAGCCCGCCGTCGCACCCATATCTCCGTAGAAGAGGCCGAGATCCACCTTGACATAGCCCCATACCGAGGCACCGAGCATCACGCCACCACTGGTCTTCGCATTGGCCAGGAAGTCGTTGCGCGCCTTGGCGCGGGCGTCGTTGGCCTCCGAGATGTTGTCGCTCTTCACACCACCCTTCTCTCCACCGTCGAGGAATCGTCTCACCTTCTCTGGTATCGGGGGCAGCTGGCCGTTGTTGGGCAACTCGTTACCCAAACAGAAATAGGCGTTGGCACCGATGGCTACCGAGACAATTTTTGTTTTGAAGTCGACGAGCGTAAACTCACAACGCTTGTCGTGGTCGGGCTCACCAAGGTAGAGGTGCCACTTGGTCGCACCACCGGGCTTCTTGTGGCCGATATAAAGATCAAGGCTCACCTTGAGCGAAGGACCGCTAAACGAAGTGCCATCGTCGCTCTTATCCTTATCCTCGCCCTTCTTTTTATTATAGGAGGCCATGTCTTTTTTGTAATCCTCGTTCTTCTTCTCGCTCTTGTCGCCCATTCCGCTCTTGAAGCTCTCCTCTGCTGTCTCCTTGATTTCTTTGAACTCTCCTGCGACAGCATCCACCTGGCTCTTCACTTCGGAGAGCGCACCATTGAGCTCATTCATAATCTCCTTGAGCTCGCCACCGTCGAAAGCAGCATCCATGGTGAGGTTGAGCTGGAAGTAGCGTTCCTGTTCGTTGTCCTCATAGACGAGCTTGACCTTACTCTTGACGATGCCACCGACCGCCGTCACCGAACCATTGAACAGGAACGTGGTGAGCGTCTTCTTCTTGGTATCGAAGGCAACGGTCAGGTCGAGGCGGCCCTTGATGGCCTCACCATCGCTCGTCGTGATGCCCATACCGAAGACGATACCAATCGCACCCTTGCGAGGACGAGGATTGAGCTTGTCGCTCGTGTTATAGACGCAGTTGATGTAGAGACCTCCACGAATGTTGTTGAGGGCCACTGGCGGCATGGGAATACCCATCTTGCCACCCACCATCACGTCGAAGAAGCCCCAGGAGAAGTTGTTGCCCTCCTCCTTGTGGTTGAAGTAACCGCCCTGGACGTCCAACTCGAAGATGCCGCCCTTGACCTTGCAGGACAGTTTGCCCTTGTAGCCCTTGTCCGTTCCACCGATGCCTCCCGCGTCGCCATCAACCGCCAGCACACCCTGGAAGGAGAGCACGGCTGTCTCGATGTCGAGTCGGGCCTCGCGGAACTTCAGGTCCTTATACTCTAAGGAGATCTCGCTGGGCTTACTGATATTCTTGACGTAGGACTGGATCTCCAGCGTCGTGCCTGCCGTCACATCCAGATCGTCGCTGAACGTGATATCACCACCAATCTTGATGGCCAGATAGGGTTCACCGTCGGTGACGACATAGTCAAATCCCCAGTCGGTCAGTGCAAAGCGGAACGGGCCTACCTTGCAGCTCAACGACTTGTTGGATCCCGCAGCAGCCGGAGCTACCGCCTCATAGGGCACCTCGGCCACACTGGGTCCGTAGCCCGGATTATTCTCGTCGTAGTCCAGGAACTTCTTTGTCTTTCCGCCACCACTGCCTCCAGTGGCCTTGTCCAATGCCGAATCTATGGCTTTGCCTGCCGATTCGGCAGCCTTACCAGCTGCATCAACGGCCTTGCCGGCAACGTCGATAGCATTATCCACAGCCTTGCCTGCTGCATCGACGGCCTTACCTGCTGCGTCAATAGCAGAATCCACGGCCTTGCCCGCAGCATCAATCGCATTATCGACCGCATTCTTTCCCTTTTCGATGGCATCATCGACGGCCTTGTTGACCTCGTCGGGGAGTCCTTCGAACCATTCGCCTGCCGAAGGCTTAGACGGGTCAGAGTTCATAGCGATGGCACCCCACTGGCCAAAGTTGAGGACCAGCTTGCCACCACACAATTCTATATCCTTGGCCTCGTTCCACCAACCATAGCTACCTTCCGCGACGGCATCGACGATAACCTCAGTAGCCGCCCGGTCACGCTTCTGCAAACTATCGGCATAGACCGACTCAAAACGCTTGCCGTTGGCCAGACGCATATTACAGAACTTCAACTGGGGAAGCGAGAGGTCAAACGGGAGCTTCGCGAGCTTCTTGTTGACAGTCTTCGCTCCTGCTACGGTGACACCGCCACCGACACAAAGTTCCACGTTGGTCTTCAGCTCACCCGACGCATCGGGCAGTGCCTCGATGAGGAAGTAGGTCAACCTGTGATCGAGTTTCAGCTCACCGAGCATGAAATCGAAGTCGAGGTCCTCGATCTGAGTGGTTTTGAAGACATAGGCATAGCCCTTACCCGTACCCTTTTGGGTGTAGGACTGGTTATAGATATTACAAGTGTAATAGACCGTTCCCTTGAAGAGCGGTATGTTGAGTTGTCCATCAAAGTAGAACTTGTTGAAGTTGTTCTGGATGATGGAGATATAGAGGTGGTCGAGTGTATATTTGAATCCATCAATCTCACCCTCCTTACCCGTAGAGTAGTCAATGATATTCTTCAGACCCGCGTCGAGCGTGATGCCGGAGCGGTCGATGAACATGTTCTCCATCGTGAAGGACATCGGGTCGTCGCCGTTGCCAATCTTGATGGACTCGGGGAAGCGCATGTTGATCTTCTTGATGAAGAGTCCCTCCCAGAGCTCGTCCTGGCCCGTGGAGATACCAGCCTTGGCACGGTCAAAGTCCTCCTTGGGGAAGACCATGCCGTCGCCATTGCGCGTAGCAGAGAGATCGACGACGACCGTCGAGGCGCCAAAGGTGAAGCCCGGCAGATCGACGTGCTCAAACTCATCGAGGTTGGCCTCGACGAGGAAGTCGTCCCAGCTCGACAGCGTAGTCTTGATATGGAGCATGGGACTCTCCTCCGTCGGTTTACCAGAGGAATCGACCTTCTTGAGATCTTCGGGCATCTTCATATCGACGTCGAGGGTCAGACCGACAAACTTGTTGTCGCTCCAAGCCACGAAGCAGCCATCGGCTGGCTCTATGACATCGGTCGGTGCCTTGAAAGTACACTCAAATCCCGTCTTCTTCTCCTCGATGACAAAGTCCTTGAGCAGGGCCACCATGCCACCCTCGGGGATGAGACTGGACGGACTGATACAGAGGCGCGGCGCACCAAAGACGAGGATCTGCTTCTGCGTGACCTCGCTCTCAGGAACGACACAGGTGCCAAAGATATCCATCGTGGCAAACGTCGGAGCAAACTTCATCTTGTTGATGGTCAGTCCGACGGGTGTCGTATTATACTCTTCGGGGATCTCCAGCGGGAAGGTCACGTCCTCCAGATTGCCCTTCAAAAGGTTGGAGACAAACGCCTTGCCCTTCTGGAAGTCCTGGTAGTACTCTGCGATTTCGGGCAGGTCATCGGCCAGACCACGTATCTTGCCATTGGCCTCCTCCTGCAGACGGTCGGCATAGGGAAGTCCTGTGTCACCGATAAGGTTGTCGATACCCCAGTCGGAGAAGAGTTTGTCAACGACCTCCGAGGAGCGCATCTTCACACCTTCCTTGCCGCCCCATGTCTCGACAACACCCTCATAGACCTGGTCTTCGGTGTTGATGGCTATGTCGGAGAACTCCACGGCAAGCTTCCATGTGAGCAGCAGAGGAGACCACACCACGTGGCCGTTGCCCGAGAAGTGACCGGGCTTACCCTCCACAGCCTTCAGGTCGCCATCGAGGATGAGCTTGTATTCACCTATCATCACCTCGCTGCCACGCAAGTCGTCGGCAGACCGGGCGGTGGGGTTTGTGTTCTCGATGTCTATCTGGTTGCGACACTTGAAGAAATTGTGGCTGATACGTTCCGCCATGGCCGCGTCGAAGGTGTTGAGCGAGTCGTTGAGGAAGTGGATCGACTCCTCGTTGAGCGACTTCGGAACGATGCGCAGGAAGAGATAGTCGCCCTTGGCAACCTTCTCACCGAGCACCGACCAGCCGATGGAGTCGCTGCGCTGGGTGAGATTCCGGTTGGTGTAGATAGGCTTCTGCTTGAGCATCTCCTCCCGATCCTTGTACTCGCGGGCCGCATAGAGCTCCACGTCGTAGCTGAAGCGGATCGTGTCCTGTCGCACACCGTCACCGGAGTAGTAGCGCGGCCGCTCCCAATTGAGATTGAGGGCGTCGCCCACGAAGAGCTTTCTTGCTCCTCCGTCAGGGGCGAAATAGGGTGACGTGATGCGCGGGTTATTAAAGACGTATAGCGAGTCGGGAGCGTCGCCGTCGGCTCCCAGTCCGACGATGCGGATGCCACCCTTGCCCACGGTGAAACGCACGGGTGCGGAGCGACCCTCGTCAGTGAATATATACTTACGGTGCGAGCCCGCTATGGTGTCGGGACGTGCCGTGACCTGCACGAGGACATCCATGCTGCCCTTGGCCTTGGCAAAGGTCTCGGCGGGCAGGTCATGGCTGAGCGTCCGTAGGTTCTTGGCCTCGTAGAGGGCTGGCTGGCTCTCCATCAAGCTGCGGCGGGCCGCCTCGCTGGAGAGATCCATATCCTTGACCGCCTCGACGGCTTTCAGTTCATAGGAGAAGGTGACGGGAAGCACCGACGGGTTGTCCGAGACGGGTGCCTTCCAGTCGATAGTGACAGATCGCTGGGCGCTGAGCGTGTCGCCACCCGCTGCCATCATCGGATCGCTGACCACGGGCGGCGCAAAGGTCACACGCCCGTCGGGTGAGCTGGAGGAATAGTCCTTGATGCGGAAGAGGCGCAACTGGCTGCGTCCGTCGTTCTGGATATTGATATAGTCGAGCGCACCGATCTGTGTGGCATTGGATCGTGCCGTGACCTGTGCGACATAGGTTTCAAAGGGAGATAATCCGTTGACAATGCTCGCAGGCAGCATACACTGCGCCACGGTGAGGCCCGTGACCTGATAGACCACGGGGTTGCGCTCGATGGCCTCCAGGGGATCCTGGAGTGGCATCTGCTGTACGATTTTCAGGTCGTAGGTATAGTTGCGCGGCTTCGGATCGCAGTTGACCTGCGGCGCAGTCCATGTGAGGATGGGGGTCTGCTTGACGAGAGTGGCGATGTCGCGGTTCTCAAAGTCGCCCGTGGAGACGGGCATGAGCCACTCGGGAGCTTTTGCCTGGTAGCAGACACGAAACATCGTACGGCTGAGAGCAGGGTTGCTGATCAGTACAGGCGTGGGGGTGTTCGGATTCCACTGATAGGCATTGATGATGATCTCGTAGGTACCCTCAGGCAGGTTGCCGAAGGAACCAGAGGTGACATCGGAGAACAGATTGGACGGCATCGAGACATCCGAGGATCGGACGTGGTTGAACATCGTCCGCATCTCCGCTGCGGTGAGAACGCGCGTGGCACCCGCACCAACCTCGATAGGCTGGCGCGGCATGGTCTTGGCCGGCACGACGACCTCAAGCCCCGAGGCTGGCGTGACCTGCCGCAGCTCCGCGCCGAAGAAGATCTGCTGGGCCTCGGTGGAGGGATTCTGTACGGTGATGTTGAAGTACTGTCCGGGGTTGGACAGATAGTACATCACTTGCGGCGGCAGCACGTCGCGCAAGGGCATGACATTGACGTTGACGCTTTGGGCCAGCGCAGCGGCGAGGCTCAACAGGGCCAGCATCAGTGTGGCGGTGTATCTTCGCAGTCTCATGTTCTCTATGTATTGGTTTTGTTTCCCCCCGCCTACCACGTCGGGGCGCGGTATTTGGAGGATGATGGTCTCTTGGCATTCCTTCCTGCCTTCCCGCCGGAACGGGGTCGGCGGCGAGGGTGGTCTTGGTGACGCCAGCTGCCAACGGAGGTCGGCTTAGGCGTGGGATCACGATCCTGAACGGTATCGTGTGGCGGTCGAGGCATTGGGGCGGGAGATGGGATCACCGGCCCTTACTGCCTTTCTCCTTCTGTTCCTTCTTATCCTTCTTCTTCGCACTCACTTGGAGGAGCGTGAAGGTGTAGAGGTAGTTGAACGTCAGCCTCACGTCGCGGTTGTCGAGCGTGCTCCTCGTCTTCTCCAGATTGACGTCGCCATACTGGCTGAAGGAGGCTCCGAGGCTGAACGAGTGGTATTTCTTGAGGGTGTAGCTCGCCGACAGGTCCACGCCCATGGAGAGGCTCTTGGAGTGGTGGCGCACCTCGTTGTAGTTGAGCGACACCGTGGCCGACGTGCTGAGGTTCTTCTCCTTGAGGAAGGAGCGTCCCGTGGAGATCGAAGCCACGTCGGAGGAGTACTCCGAATTGAAGCCCTTGGTGTTTTGGTGGCTCAGTGAGAAGGTGAAATTGGTCTCCCAAGGCTTCACATTGAGGTTGTAGGACGCACCCAGGGCGAGCGTCTTCACGTCGGTCTGTCCCACGGAGAACTTGTTGAGGTCGCGGTTTTCCGTGTAGTTGGCCGAGAGCGAGATGGTGTGGTCGAACAGTTCGCCGGGCAGATTGTAGGTCGGCACGAGGCTGAAGGAGTGGAGCACACGGTGTATCTCGGTGGTGTCGTTGACCTGTGCCGTACCATCGCCCTGCGACTGCAGGTAGCCATTGTACATCGCCGTGACGTTCATCCGGTCGCTGATGCGGAGCGAAGCCATCGCGTTATAGACATAACCACGGGTGGTATAGAGCTGCTGCTTGGCGAGGTTGTCCTCCTGTCCAGAGAAGGACGCGCTGAGCGTGAGGCGACGGAAGAGGGTCGTCCCGGCACTGAGGCCGAGCGTATGGTAGTTGTTGGATGTGTAGTACGTTCCAAGCGAGACGTAGTCGGGCTGGATGTATTTATAGAAAATGCTCGCGTTGAAACCCTTCAGCGTCAGTCCGAGCGTGGCGTCGCCTGCAAAGCGGAGACGCGAGGTGTAGCGGGTCTCGAAGATCTTGTCAAACCGACGTGCCTCGTCGGTCATGACCTGCTGCGACTCGCGGTCGGCGGTGAAAGCCGACGTGGCCACATTGGCGGCCAGCGAGAGGAAGTTTTTGTAGCTCAACTGTCCTTTCAGTCCGAGGACGAGGTTCTCCTGCGGCCGCACACGGGTACGCCACCGCTCATCGATGGAGCTCTCCGAGTCGTAGGCACGGAGGAAGTAGAGGTCGATACTATTGCCGCCCTTACTGTAGCCTGCCGAGATTCCCCAACCGTAGCGTCGGTACTGTGGAATGCGGGCGGTGGGATCATCGGGGTTGTCATTGACGGCGCGGCGCAACACACCATAGAAGGCGGAGGCACGGAACTGCTTGTCGCGCCACTCCAGTCCCACACCATTGAACGACATGTTGAGCACATACTGGGAGAAGGGCATCGACGACTGGCCGATGTGGGCGGTGAAGTTCTTGTACGACGGACTGAGGTTGAACGAGAACTGGGGATAGCTGAAGTTCAGGTTGTCGTTCGAGAAGTAGATCGAGAACGGCATCGAGAACCCGTAGATGTTGAAGTTGAGATTGGCGAAGAAGCTATTGCTCAGCGGCGACATATATCCCAGCCCGGCAGAGCTGTGGAAGTAGGTATTGTTGGTACCTATGGAGCCGGTGATGATGAGCGGGTCGCTCTTGGCTATCTGCGAAATGTCCTGCGCGCAGACGGGCGCAATGGCCCAAGAGCAGGCCATCAGAATGGCTGCTGAAAGTCTTGCCGCGAGTCGGTGTCTGTGCCCTGGCGTGCTCTGTCTCATTGCGTGGTCGGTTTTTGGTTATTCTTGGGATTCGGTGGTCACATATCTTATAAGGGCCTCCCGCCGCGCTTCCGCTCCTTGGCGGTGGCGTGGGAGGAGGCCCATAGAGAGACTAACGTCTGAAGAGGGTGCGGGTGATGGTGCCCGAGGCGGTCTTGACGCGGACGACATAGACGCCCGTGCCCAGGCCCTCGGCAGCGACACGCATACCCGAGGCATTATAGACCTCAACGCTTTCCGCGGCGACACCCGCCACGACCACACGGCCACCATCGAGATAGACGGCTACGCCCTGGTCGCCCGTGACGCTGTCAATGCCCGTGAGCGTCGGGGTATTGAGCGCCATCGGACGCTGGTAGGTGCCTACGGTGGAGGCAAAGTCCACAGCGTCGTCGAGGACGAAGTATTCGCCCGTCAATGCGTCATAGAGGCGGAAGCTGACCTTCTCGCCCATCTCGCCATGGACGGTGACGAAGAAGCGCCCATTGATCATCCGGCCTTCTCCGCGACACTCGTCGCCGACAAAGGCACCGATGGTGTAGCGGTCGGCCTCAAGTTCCGTTGTGGGCTGGCAGATGACACTCATGTTATCGGCAAAGCGACTACCGTCATAGCTCCACACGCTCTGCTCGGCGGCACGGCGGGCGGAAGCCACGCTGCGCGGCTCGGCTTTCGGGATCACTCCCTCGGCGGCAAACGACACAAAGGCATTCTCTGCAGCAGCGTTATAGACCAGATAGCCCTCGCCTGCGTTGAAGCGCGTGAGCGTTCCTACCCACTGGCCGTCCTGGAAGGTGGCGAAGCCATCATTCTTGGAGACGATGCGCGAATCGTTGGCAAAGGTTGCCTTGCCGAGAGCCACCTGCAAATCGTGGTCGAAGCAGTAGGGATTGCTCACCCACGTCCAGCCAGGCATAAGGTTGATATCACGGCCTGTATTATAGTTGTACACACCGCCATCATAGAGGAACATATCGAAGTGAGCACCATCCTTGACGCAAACCTTATAGGCTTCCGCCGTGGTCAACTCCATGAGGTCGCCAAAGAATCCATATTCGGGATCGTTATAGACGAGCATATATTGCGACCGAATCTCCTGTGCGTCATAGAAATACTTGTAGAAGAGATCTTGGCCGACCTTGTTGGCAAAGAGCGAGATCCAACTCCATCCCTCACCAAGCAAGAGACGTTGGCCGATTTCCACACTGCCTTCCTGGACAATCTGGCCATAGGAGATACCCACGTTGTAATTTCCAAGGCGGTTGGCCGTGACCTTCCACTCGTTCTTTCCCTCAATGCGATCGCCGATTTCCAAAACGGGTGTATCGTCCGTATCACTATAAGGAGGAATTCTCCATGTGAGCTGCTTCTCATCAAGCAAGAAATTCTCGGGTCTGGTCTTAATTACAATCACAGCCTCGGTGTCATTGACGTCCATCTGCAACCAATCTAACCAAACGTCTGCAAGACCCTCCACGATGTTCAGCTTGAAACCAACGGAGAAGTTATATTCCTTGTCTGCATTGAAAGATCCATCTTCGTTGAAGCCCATGGCGTTTCGGTTGTAAGTCCATTTCACGGCAGTAGAGCCATATTGCTTGGCCAAAACCCTATTTACCTTGCCGTCGCCGTCGGTGTACAATGTCAGAATACCTTCACCCGCGGTGTCCTCAGCAAAATCGAGCTCATGGGGGAAGTTGATCGTTCCCGTGTTTTCGATGTTGTCCACAAGGCGCTGATAGATATCAACCTTGGACAATTCATAATCTGCAAGCGTCACGGAGAACGGGTCGTTCTTGACCGCCAAGGACTCCTTCGACGGGAAGTCAATGACATAGACCGAAAGGCTAATGGGACCGTTAGGAATATCCTTGTGGTAAACCCACACCGTGGTGCTTCCTGAATTCACCGCCTTGATGGTACCATCATCATTGCGCTGCAAGATACCATCCTCGCTGCTGATGCCATAGGAGATGCCAGCCTCCTTGTCGGTGGCATTCTCGGGATAAATAGTATAGGTATGAGGGAGATACTGTGTCAGCTCATCACCCACACGAAGACGGATCTCATCGTAATTAGGAGTCATCCTTTCGACAGGCTGGATGATCTTGACCGTCACCGTCACGGGATCTACACCTGGTGCAGTGGCCGTCATTGTATAGGTTCCCGCCTTGACAGGATTCCACCATCCGACCTGCGGAGCGACAATGGCCGTGGGGTCTGACGGGGTCCACTTCACCTTCTCTGTAGCGTTGGCCGGACGGATTATCAAAATGTTTTCCAACGCCCTGTTGAGCATACCATCTCCATTCACAGGGACAGTGATCACGCCGCCAGGATAATCCGTGTCGTTGATAGCGAGACCCGTGATCGGCTGGTGAATGAAAAGTTCCGTACGATGCCAACAGCCACTAATAGACAGGTCGAAGTAAGCCCAGCTGCCTGTTCGTACAGGTGTCAGGACGTCGTTCACGATAGTAAAGCTGCTACAGGTATCTTTAACCCACGGAAGGACTTCGGGGAGCGACGCACCTTCTGGCTCGAAACTAAATTTCTCGCGCAGATTGACCGTCTCACCCATGTTGACATGAAGCTCTGATGGTCCATTGATCGCCGTTATGGGAGTAAACGTCAGATGGAAGGGATTTGAAGGAACACCCCCAACCGTCTCGTCACCACCCGTCACGGTAATGGTTTCAGGAAGTACATACTCATTTCCTGGAATGTCTTGAAGCACAAATTGTACCTTCTTGCCCTTGTCGGCATCGTTCACACCGATGCGGAGCGTGTAGATATACCGCCCCCCGTTAGGGGTTTCGCGAACTACTGGGTTTGCGGCTGCACGGCACTCACCATCGATGAACGCACCAACACGCATATCGGCGACATTGTCAACCTCCTGCCCCGACGCATCAAAAAGCGTCGCATAAACTACGGCATGGGACGGATATTGATTCCCCGACGGGGGATTCCAGTCCCTCGCTGCCTGCGCCCATAGGGTGGACAACAGGAGCGTCATCATGAATAGAATGTTTTTTTCATAGACTAATGGGTAAAATTGATTGGAAAATAGTGATTCTTCAGTCGCGTCCTTCCGCCGTCCCGACCTCCTGACGGGCGGCGGATGGCCTGTCTCCCCCATCGCCTGACGGCACTACCGTCCCCTTAATAAATAAGGTATTGCAGCCAGCGGGACTGTCGGTCTCGACACGAACGCGCTCCCGGAAGGGCCCTTCCTGTCCATGCGGGTCATAGCTGACCTCTACCCACGCCGTGTCACCGGGCTGCACGCTGCGGGTGTCATAGACCGCCGACGTGCAGTCGCAGCCAGGACGGGCAGAGAGGATATGGAATGTGGCTTCGCCAGCATTGCGAAGCAGAAAGCGGTGGCGAACGGTCCCACCCGCTTCGAAAACATCGCCGAAGACGAACACGGTGCCGCCCACCCAAGAGAGCTCCTTCTGCGCGGTGCAGTGGAGACTCCAACCGGTGAGTGTCAGCGGGAGGAGGAAGGCGGTACAAATGGTCTTTCTCTTCGGCATACTCTATTTAGTTTTTTATGTTCAGTGATTGTCTAAGTCTGCAATACGTGGTATCACGCTGCAAAGTTAAGTAAAAGGCCCAAATTAACAGTTGCAAATATCTTACAAAAACCGCAAACATTCGCTTCGATAACGCAATTTGCTAACTTTTGAGAGAAAAACACAACTGTTTGTACATTTTACACCCCGATTTCGCTTCCGTTCTTTTATTATTCTGCTTCATCGTTGTGTAGGTTGCGAAATTGTCTCGGCCCCATGCCATAACATTTCTTAAAGGCGTTGGTGAATGCGCTCGCGTCGTCGAATCCACAGCGGCAACCCACATCCCGGATCCGAACATCCTGACAATCGATGAGCAACCTTGCGGCCTCGCGCATCTGCACACTCGTGATGAAATCTTTCGGCGCAAGTCCTGTGGCGGCAAAGATATGGCGGCGGAAAGTCTGCTCGCCGAGCGACAGGCTCGACGCGATCTCAGCCACACCATGCCTGCGGACAGGCATCGAGGCAATAATCAGGCGTACCACATTGTGCACAAACTCATCGTGGGATGGACGACGTGGAAGATGCGCATGGGCTTCATGGGGAAGCCTCTGGTGGCGGATGTCGTGGTCTTCTTTCTTCACTGGACAGATATTTTACTTCAGTTTCTGGCGGCAAAGGTATAACTTGTTGGAAATTATGTTGTTGTAAAAATCATACAAAGTGTTGCAAAAAGTATCAAGACCTTAAAAAAGCCTTTTTTACACGTATTTTGTAGCCTTTTTCCAAGTCTGCAGCTACCATTTTAGCCGTCGTGATAGATTTTTCACACGACTTTATACCATTTTTCATCCAGTTAGGATGGTTTCACCCACCACTTCCCCTACTCCACAACGACCTTGTCACGCCATTTTCCTGATAAGCCTTATTGTTTTTTATTATTTTTTTCTTGCCAGACTTTAGCATATCCCTTACTTTTGCATCCACAAATAAGCAAGAGACCTGAAGATATGGCAAAGATACTGATTGTGGAGGATGACCTGTCGTTTGGCACCCTGATTCAGACATGGTTGAGAAAAAAGGGATTCGAAGTGGAGAAAGCCACCTCGGTCAAGGGCGCGTTGCTCCTGCTGGAGAAGGACGGAGATCGCGACTTGATCCTCTCCGACTTCCGCCTGCCCGACCACGATGGCCTCGCCGTGCTCAAATGGGCGCAGGACCACAACCTGCGGATTCCTTTCATCGTGATGACGAGCTATGCCGAGGTACAGAACGCCGTCCTCGCCATGAAGGCGGGTGCCACCGACTATATCGCCAAACCGTTTCAGCCCGACATTCTACTGGAGAAGATCCAGGAGGCGCTGAGGGCTCATGCGTCCACACAGCCCCCCACCCCTCTGTCCGATGCCAGCGCACCAGCTGCCCAGCCAACAAATGGCACGACGGAGGGAGGAGACACCGTGCCCCGCTACATCGAGGGCAAGAGCGAGGCCTCCCGACGGCTCTACGACTTCGTGTCGCTGGTGGCCCCCACCCCCATGTCAGTACTCATCCTCGGCGCCAGTGGCACTGGAAAGGAGTATGTCGCCCGTCGCATCCACGAGCTGAGTCCGCGTGCCGACAAACCGTTCTTTGCCCTCGACTGCGGGGCCATCCCGCGCGAAGTGGCAGCCTCGGAGTTTTTCGGCTATGTCAAGGGAGCTTTCACGGGGGCCGACCAAGACAAGAAGGGTGCCTTCGAGACGGCCAACGGCGGCACGCTGTTTCTCGACGAGATGGGGAACCTCAACTACGAAGTACAAGTGCAACTGCTCCGCGCGCTTCAGGAGCGTAAGATACGCCCCGTCGGCAGCACCCACGAGATCGACATCGATCTGCGTCTGGTCTGTGCCACCAACGAAAACCTGGAACAGCGAGTGGCCGAGGGTAAGTTTCGCGAGGACCTCTACCACCGCATCAACGAGTTTACAATCCACATGCCCGCCCTGCGCGACCGCGGCACGGACCTGTTCCTCTTTGCCGACCTTTTCGTCCGTCAGGCCAACCAAGAGCTGGGACGCCACGTCGTCGGCTTCGACCGAAAGGCTACCGAACGAATAGCTTCCTACGGGTGGCCCGGCAACCTCCGCGAACTGAACAATGTGATGAAGCGAGCCGTCCTCTTGACCAAAGGCGACTACATCGGTGTGAAGGAACTGGATCAGTGTATGAACCACGCCCAGCCTACAGACCCCATCACCCTCCATGACGAGCAGACGGAGCGGCAACGGATCGTCCATGCACTCCAAGCCGCGGACGGCAACAAGAGCAAGGCGGCCCTGCTCCTCGCCATCGATCGCAAGACCTTATATAATAAGATGAAGAAATACGGGATATAAGACAGCATGAACTCGCGGGCCAGGATGGGGCCTCGTCCCCACCTATGGGGAAGTGTGGAGATGCCACGGTGGCATCTCCACACTTTTTTGTAGAAAAATTCCACACTATTTCCACACTTTCCACACCACCGTTTTTCGTGCCAAAACCATTTTCTTACTATGTATCAACGACTTACGAAATCATGCCAAAAGTTGGCACGCAGATTGTGATATAATTAGTGAGCCCGCCAAGGAATGGAGACACAACGAGGCAGCTCAACAAAACAATTAATATTCACGATTTAAAAGATAAACATTATGAAGAAGTTAGTTTTTGCAGCAGTCGCAGCGTTGGTCATGGTTTCAGTAGGTAACGTTTTCGCTCAGAATGAGCCAGTAAGTACGATGCAGTCCGACTCTATCAGCTTCGTCGCTCCTGCAGATACCGTCGTCACAACGGACTCCGACGACACGGTAAATCAGCCCGCAGAGCCGGCAGATCAGCCTGCCGAAACAGAGCAGACGGCAGAGTAAGGACACCTCTTGGGAAAGTGTGTTACAGATTGCCTTCCAAGGTATAGGCAGTCAAGGGGAGCAAGTCATTGTGGAATGGCCTGCTCTTTTTGCTATCCGCCTCCATCTTGAGAATAGTACCGACAAAGTTTTGTCACGTCGCAGATTTGTATTATCTTAGCATCCTGAAACGACAGAACACCCATCATGCACCGCAATACAATCCCCTTCAAGGTCGCCGCCGGCTATTGCGCCGTGGCCGTCGTGCTGCTCCTGGCCATCGCTTTGGTCTATAGCAACACGAAATCTATCTTTGCCATCAATCACGCCTCGCGGGAATATATCCGCAAGCGGGAGGCCGCTGACAGCGTGATGTCCTCGCTGCTCAAGGCAGAACAGGCCAATCTGCAACAACTCTCGGAGGCCATGAAGGAAAGGACTGGGAAAAACTACCTGCACGAGAAGGTGGAAAGCCTCGACAAAGGAGAAGACTCCGTCGTCGTGCACCCCAAGACCCCACAGAAGGTGCAGGAGAAAAGTACGGTCGTAGAAGTGGTCAAGACGCGCAAGGGCTTCTTCCGCAGGGTGGCGGATGTGTTCCGTAAGGAGCGCGCCGATACGGTGAGCATCAAGGTGGACAACGACACGGCCGTGATAGACACGGTCGTCACCCCGGTGAACGTGGCGAGCAACGTGGTCACCATCCTCAAGCAGGTGGACCGCAAGGAACGGGTGACGACAGGCCACCAGGCCAAGGCGGTACACAAGGAAATGGCCGACCTGAAAGTGATCAACGCCCAACTCGCCCTGAAATCGACCCAGCAGCTCCGGGAGGTGCATCGCCGGGAGCGCAAATCGATACAGCAAAGTATCAACCAGGCCATGGCGGCACAGCGCCATCTGTTGTGGCAGATGGGGATGCTGGCTATCGTCGCCGTCGTCGCCGCCGTCATCCTAATAGGTTATGTCTGGCGCGACAACCGCAGAGAGCGTATCTATCGGGAGAACCTGGAGCACGCCAATGAGGAGATCCAGCGCATCATGCAACAGCGAGAGCGACTCCTCCTCACCATCACCCACGACATCAAGGCACCCGCCGCCTCCATATCAGGTTTCATCGACATGATGAGAGACTATGTCGATCAACCCCGTGGCAGGGAATGTCTGGACCACATCCAGGGTTCGGCGCGACACCTCTCCCACCTCGTAGCCTCACTCCTCGACTACCATCAGCTGGAGAACGGACTGATGGAGGTACACCCCGTCAATTTCTCGCCCTCGCAACTACTTCGGGAGTGTGTGGAAGGCCATCGGCTGAAGGCCGAGGAAAAGGGTCTGCAAATGGTACTGGCATGGCAGGACAAGACAGACGGAAAGACGGAGCAGGGCGGAAAGGGTACCATCTGCCGCGCCGATGCCTTCCGCCTCCGCCAGATATTGGACAACCTTGTTGGCAATGCGGTAAAATATACAACGCAGGGCAGCGTCAGCATCGTGGCGACTCTATCTGCCAACGACAACGAAGAAGAGAAGGCATTCCGCCTCACGGTGGCGGTAAAGGACACGGGGAAAGGTATGACGACGCAGGAGAAGCACGACGTCTTCCAAGCCTTCACCCGACTAAAGAACGCACAAGGCATCGAGGGGGCTGGACTCGGCTTGTCCATCACCCATGAGCTGGCCTCGCTCCTGGACGGTGAGATCCAGGTGGAGTCGGTAGTGGGCCACGGATCGACCTTCACCGTGACCATTCCGCTAAAAGAGAAAACAGAGGATGCGGAGATGGAGGAAACCGCCGAGGCTACTCCCAGCCTGCCCGCTGCGGAATGGGAAGACTCCAAAATCCTCCTGCTCGATGACGACCCCTTGCAGCTGCAACTGCTGCAAGAGATGCTGCGCCGTCTGCCAATCGACCTAAAGAAGGTCATCGTCTGCCATCATGTCACCGACGCACTCACCGCCCTCCACAACGAGAAACCCTCCCTCATGCTCATGGACATTGAGATGCCAGAGATGAACGGAATGGAGATCATCCAACACCTGAACCACACCCACATGCGGGTAGTGGCAATGACGGCACACGACAGCAGCATCCTCAGCCAGCTGAAGGAGGTAGGCTTCGACGACTGCCTGTTCAAACCGTTTCGTGTCGATGCGCTCGCCAAGGTTCTCGGTGTCTCGCAGGATCACGTTTCCGATACAGTTCCATCACCCTCACAGTCAACCTCCATACCTCCTCGCTTTGCACCGCTCGTTGCCTTTGCAGACGATGACCCCGAGGCGGCCGAGGAGATTGTCCGAACGGTCCGTCAGGAGTTGGCGCAGTATCTCGTCTTGTTACGACAGATACAAAACCCATCCACAAGCTCTACCGACGCAGCAAACCCCACCGAGACGCCCTCTTCCACCACCGATATCAGCAAGATCGCCCATAAGCTCCTACCCATTGCCACGATGATGCAAATGGGTTGTCTCGACGCCCTCACCTCCTTGTCGCCCGAGCATATCAACGATTTGGAGCAACCACAAATACAACAATGCCTGCAAACCGTCATCCACGACTTGCAGGACATTCTTGAGGAAAACTAACCAGCTTCCTTTGGAAGCGTTATACCTTATTATATATATATGTGTTTATGCCGGCGAAGCACTCTGGCGATACTGCGTCGGAGAACAGGCGTAAGCCTTCTTGAAAGCGTGGGAGAAAGCACTGGCCTCGTCAAAACCACATTCGCGTGCCACTTCGCCCACGGGGCGCGAGCTATCCTGAAGCAACAGGCGGGCGGCAAGGTCCATCTGGATGGCAGTGATGAACATCTTGGGCTGCTGTCCCGTCTCGCAGACAAAGCGGCGGCGGAAAGTCTGCTCGCCCATATTGAGTTTGGAAGCCACGGCGGTGACGCTCACCTCGCCCTTGGCCATTCCCGATCGCACCACCTCGATGACCTGGCGACAGAGCGTATCGGCCATATCGGCGGGCGACGACTCCACGGAAGGTTGCACACTATCGGGCGATGGTGTCGTTTGGGAAGAAGGAATGGGCGTGGCAGAGTCTTCCTCTGTATCAGCAGCGGAAGAATGCGCTGTCAACTCAGGATTCACAACGGTCTCGGCTGCCGCAGGGGCAGAAAGACTTTCGAGACGGTGCAACTCTTGGAAGAGTCGGCGCAACTGTGCCCGATGGGCCCGCGTGCGACGGTGCTGCACCCAAAGGAAAAGGCCGATGAGCAGCAACAAGACGGCTGCAGAGATGAGCAGGTCACGTAAGTGGGCGTTCTTACCCGCCGAGACCTCCTCGCGCAGCTGATCGTTGCCAAACTCTGCCTCGTAGCGAGCCAACGCCTTGGCCGTCGATGTGGAGTAGAGCGAGTCGCGGAGAGCGTTGAACCGCTCCAACTCATGGCGCGCACTATCGGGGTTGAGGTTCCAATAAGCCTCATAGAGGCCCTTGCGGGCGGTGCACCCATTATAGAGGTCACCCATCTTCGAGAAGATGCTGGATGCCTCGCGGAAAGCCTCCACGGCCGCCTGCTCCTGCTTTTGTCTCAAAAGGATAAAACCCATTTGGTTGAGAACGATGCCGAGGGAGTGGATATTGCCCACGCTGCGGAGCGTGGGAATAGCTTTTTGATAGACGGCGACGGCCTCGTCGTCACGCTTCATTCCGCCCAGTGCCGCCCCCTGCATGGTGAGCCGGACGGCCATCTTTCCCTCATTGCCAAGCAGAGAGTCGATTACGTATGCCTTTTGCGCATATTGAAGCGAACGCTGGTAATTGCCGAGCTTATAGTAGATTTCCGACGCCATGCCGTTGATGACGGCCTGTCGCGGTCGGTTGTTTGCGCGGGAGGCATAGCGCAGCGCCTGCAGGATGTGCTTTTCAGCTTGTCTCGGGTGGTTGGCAGCCAGGTTGATGCCCGCCAAGGTATTGAGGGCGGAGGAAGTCTGGTCGGGATCGCGCAGCTTCTTGTAGATGCGGACGCAACGCGTGGCATACTGTGCGGCTGCAGGGAAGTCGGCCAGCCGCACACCGATAATGGCCAGCAGATTGAGGCAGTCGCCCTTGGCGGCATTGTCATGACGGTAGAGGGGCAGTGCGCGGAGCGCATATTGGCGGGCGAGCCCATACTCCTGGGTATCGTTGAACCACTCTCCAGCCCAATACCACACCTCCTTGCGCAGAGAGTCTGTGGGTGTGTTGGTGGCAAACTGTATTCTTTCGTCGGTGAATTGCTCCTGATCGAGGTAGTCGAAGAAGCGGTTGGCGGCCTTCACGCTGCCCTTCTGATCGAAGTCGGCAACGAGTTTTCGCGCGTCCTGTGCCCATAGCGAAGAGCTAAGAAGCAGACACATTATCAGGGTTAATAAGTAGTTATGTTTCATTTGTGGGGCAAAGTTAGCAATTATTTCCTCAAAAGTGTTCAAAAAGGGAGTAAATCTTCAAACAAAACTTTACATTCGTTCTTAGTTTAATCTCTATCGGTCGTACGGTCTTGCGCATACCTATATTATATAAAGGATGAACTATCCGCAGCATTTCATGATTAACAACGGACTTTTTCGGGTGAAAAAACAGAGCGTTCATGGGAATGTGCATCGATATTTGTCCCAAAAAGTGCGGAATGAGAAAAAAACAGGAGAAATCGTTGGTCATATCAAAATATTGTCTTAATTTTGCGGACAGACTATCGACGTGAGACGATTATCAAATGAAATCATACACTTAATGTTCTAATTATATTAAAGATGACGAAATTATCACTATTCAGACTGGCTTTCGTGCCGTTGTCGCTGGCCTCACTATCGGCGTTGGCGCAGACGGACGACGCACCAGCAATCCAGAAGACACCCACACCCGTGATCTTCCCTGACGCATCGCGCTTCACCCGAGTGGACGCGCCGGTGGTAAAGCAGAAGCAAGTGCCCGCCAAGCAGGTGCAAGCCCCGCTTCGTGGCTCCGACCAGCCCATCGAGCCAGACTGGGAGACTTCGTTCGCCACAACCGATGATGCCGATGTCTTCACGGTCATCGACGCCAACAACGACGGTCTGACATGGGGATGGAGTGATTCCTACGATGGAAGTATGCGCAGCGAGTACAGCGCAAACAACGGCAACGACGACTGGCTCGTCACGCCCCCCATCCATTTCCTGCCCGGAAGACAGTATATCATCAAGTTTAATATCCGCAACGCAGCCACCAACTGGGTCAACTCCTTCGAGGTGAAATACGGCGAGGGCGACAACCCCGCCCAGTTTACGAAGACCCTCCAGCCGACCTTTGAGCCGAAGGGAGACGACTTCGAGACCCGTACCTATTATCTGACGTTCGACGAAGAGGTGACCTACCGCTTCGGATTCCACGACAATACTGCCGAGGCCAACCGCTACTGGCTGTTCCTGGACGACCTCAGCATCGAGAAGGGTCCGCTCTCCACGTCGCCCGCAGCCGTGGAAGACCTGGAGGTGACTCCTGCCGAGCAGGGCAAGCTGAAGGCTACAGTGAGCTTCATGCTGCCAACGACGACCGTCGATGGCAAGCCGCTCTCCAAGGTGGACGGCGTCATCATCAAGCGCAATGGCGTGAAGGTGGCTACCCTCGGTGCAGGCAAGCCTGGCCAGACGATCACCTACGAAGACAACGACGTGCCCTCCAACGGCTACCATAGCTACCGTGTGACGGCATTGCTCGACGGCGAGGAAGGATCGAAGGCATCACGCTCCGCCTATATCGGACTCGACGTCCCCTTGAGCCCGGAGGGCGTGAAACTCCTCGACAACGGCAACAACGTGCTCGCACAGTGGCCCGAGGCACGCAACTACGGTGCCAACAAGGGTTATGTCGATCCCTCACAGGTCACGGTGTCGCTCTTCGAGATGATCAAGACGACCTACGGTATGAGCATCGGCGACCTCGTAGCCACGAGCGACCCGGGCGTGACCGAGATGACCCTGCCTATTGATCCCGACGAGTCGCAAGCTGGAGACGGCGTGACGCAGTCTATCTTCCAGCTCGGCGCACGTGCCGACAACCCCGCGGGCAACAGCGGCTACTACGGCACCCACCCGCTCATCGTTGGCCCGGCCATCACGCTCCCATTCAAGGAGAGCCTGAGCAACGGCCACCTGGAGAACGGTTTCGTATGGACCGAGGGCAATGACATCCACAACAGCCGCATGAATCCTGCCGGCTGGATGCTCGTCAACGACAATCCTTCCGACGGCGATGCTGGTTCCCTGCGCTGGAGACAGTATAGCGTAGATACCGGTTTCGGCGACAGAGTATATGACATCCAGGTCGGCGACGAGGTATCAATG
>OJJV01000493.1_pt1 | contig 25246 bp, 20 predicted proteins | sample 1596391 | NCBI WGS metagenome assembly OJJV01 (sample SAMEA4350164, study PRJEB24818) | metagenome | biome: human; feature: gut; material: faeces | place: Denmark | collected 2013-09
GCTCACTAATGCCATATTCTTCCGCGGCTTCATACCGACTTATTTCGCTGTAGTAAATTCGTCGACCGATGTCCAATCTTTGTTCTTTCGTGTACTTCATGGCAAACCTCCTGTCCAGTAAGGGGGGACACTCTGTCCGGTGCTTATTTTGCACTGCCTATGCAGTGTACACTGTATGTCTAAAGATTACCCCCTCTGTGTCCAATTTTAGTTTACCACTTCAAACTTAATAGCATTACCTCTGCGGGGCACCTTCCCCTAGCGAGGAAGGCTGCAATACGAGAATACCATCTTCTAAAAAAGGCGGCGAATCCGCCACCTGAACCCTGAACCTTGAACCCTGAACCAAATGAAAGCAAAGTAAAAAGGGGCTGTGAAGAAATGAGGATTCATTTCTTCATAGCCCCTTTCATACATGCAGTCTGTTTTTCGCTGTTTGGATATCCTGATGGATCTGCGCCACCAGAAGGTCAGGTGAGGCGAATTTCATTTCTCCCCGGATGCGGCTGACCCATGCAAGCGTGAAGGACGCGCCGTAGATGGACTCGTCGAAATCAAAGATGAATGTCTCGATGGTCTTCTTTGCATTGCCGAAGGTCGGATTGTTTCCGATATTCGTGATGGCAGGGAAGGTATGCCCCTTCACCAGCGCACGCGTCGCGTAGACGCCATCCGGCGGAAGGACACGGTCTTCAGAGACAGCCAGATTCGCCGTCGGAAATCCGAGTACGTCATGCCCGCGGCGGAAGCCATGGACCACGTCGCCCCGGATCGTGTAAGGATGCCCCAGAAATCGCGCCGCCTGCTCCATCTCTCCCGCGAGGATGCACTGGCGGATGGCGGTGCTGGAAATCTTCTTCCCTGCGTTCTCTCGGAGTGAGACGATGCGGACGGTGACACGGCTTTCTTCAAAGAAGCGCACGAGGTCACCACTCTTCCCAAGACCGCCGTGTCCAAAGGAAAAATTTTCTCCCGTGACGAGTCCGACAAGGCCGGGAAGTCGAGCGAGCTCTTCCAGAAAATCTTCAGCGGATTTTGCGAGAAATGTCTCATCCGGCCGGATGCAGACGGCCAGTGCCATACCCTGAGCGGCCAGTGCATCCATCTTTTCATCAATGGATTGCAAAAGCGGCACATGAATATCGGGCGCAAGCACTTTCATCGGATGCGGATAAAAAGTGAGAACACCCGGCTGCGCGCCCTTCTCTTTCGCAAGGCGCTTCACTTCGGAAAAGACCACCTGATGTCCCAGATGGCATCCGTCAAAGAAGCCGATGCCAAGGACGAAAGGCTGGTCTTTGGGTAAATCGTGTAAAGTAGGTAGAATGGTCATGATGATGAATTTAAGGTTTAAGGGTTCAGGGCTCAGGGTTAGCCCCTGGGGCGTACTGCCCTTTGATTCCGTTTGAAATCTTCGCTTGAATGAGAAATTAGAAATGAGAAATGCGAAATGAAGGTGCGGCGCCAGATCCTTCGACTCAGTTCTCACTGCTTTGCCTTTACATGATCGAACATCCGACATTTCACTCCGCTCAGGATGACGAAATGCGCCGCGAAGCATAAATAATAGCGATGCCATGAGCTGGCATGCCAGTCACTAGTCACCAGTCACTTGCGACACCTAATCCCTAGCTACTCATCCCTGCTTTCAAACTTTCTGGGGGTATCCCTTTCCCGTATCGTCATCCCGAGCGTAGCCGAGGGATCTTTCTTGCACTACGGTCAGTATCACATAAGCACCGGCAGGGAAACGACGCCTTGGTGCTACGTATTTCTGCTTTCACACATCCTTCGTTTAGCGGTCTGCAAGAAAGATTTCTCGGCAACGCTTTCAATGACGATACGGGAGAGACGGATGTCTCACAGTCACTAGTCACTAGTCACTAAAAACTTAATTAAACACTTTCTTCGGATGGATGACACCGCGCTCTACACTGGCAGTACCGAGGAAGCGGGGACCGCAAAAGGCGGCGGCGACTTCCACAGGCTTTTCTTGCGTGCGAAGGCGTTTGCCCAAGAGAAAATCGGCGGCTTCCTTCTCATCGAGCGCAAGGAGCGGCAGCGAGGAAAGGAGCGGGCGCAGGTCGGTCATGAGCGCGCCTTCCGGATCCGCTTCGATCTCTTCCAGTGTCTTGGCTTCGGCGATAGAGAAAGGCCCCATCTCGCTGCGCAGAAGAAAGGACATGGTGAGCGGGCATCCGGCCGTTTTCCCCATGTCGCGGCCGAGCGCACGGATGTAGGTGCCTGCCGAGCAGGTGACGGAGAGTCGGAGGAGCGGCGGCTTCACTTCGCGGAGCGTCAGGTCGTAAATGGTGACGGGACGAGAAGGAAGCTCGACGGCATTTCCTTCACGCGCCAGCTTGTAGGCGCGCTCGCCATTCACCTTGATGGCAGAGTAGGACGAGGGACGCTGGAGGATGTCTCCGCGGAATTTTGCCGCGGCTCTTTCCCAGATCGAAAGATCGGCAGGGATCTCCCCCGTCTCCACCACAGTCCCTGTCACGTCCTCGGTGTCCGTGGCAAGGCCCATCAGAAATTCCGCTTCATACGTTTTCCGATGGATCGGCGCGTACTCGATGAGGCGCGTCGCGCGCCCCAAAAAGACAGGGAGCACGCCCGCCGCCATGGGATCAAGCGTCCCGCCGTGGCCGATCTTCTTCTGCCCATAGATGCGCCGCAGACGCGCTATCACGTCGAAGGACGTCATCCCCGCCGGTTTCAATACATTCAGTACGCCGTCCATCAGAGATACTTCTCCGCGACAGTCATGAATTTCTTCTCCGCTTCTGTAAAGTCGCCTTCGATGGTACATCCGGCTGCCTTCCAGTGACCGCCGCCGCCAAATTCGCCGGCAAGCTCTGCGACATTGGCATAATTTTTGGAGCGCAGGGAGACACGGGTCTCGCCCTCTTTGCGATACTTAAAGAGTGCGGCGATCTCACAGCCGCGGATGCAGCGCGGGATGGAGGCGTAATAGTCGGAATTCTCTCCATCGAGCGCCATGGCGTCTTGATCCATGTATGCGATGACGATCTTTCCATCGGCATAGGAGTGGACCGTCTTTGCCACCAGCTCGTAGCAGTGCATGGCTTCGATGGACTTCTCTTCGAGATGATTGGAGATATAGGATGGGTCAGCCCCCATCGCGACGAGCTGGCTCGCCATCAGGAGCGTATGCGGCGAGGTGCAGCTGAATTTGAAGAAGCCGCTGTCCGTGCCGATGCCCATGTAAAGTGCATTGCAGGTGTCTTCGTCCATCTCGATGCCTTCGTCGAAAAACATTTCAGCAAGCATTTCCGCCGTCGCCGCATAACGATACTGCAAATAGAGGAGGTCGGTGAAGCGTTCATTCGTGCGATGATGGTCGATGGAGAGTGAGTCGATGTCTTTCGGGAAATCAAAATTTCCGCCGCGTTCCAGATTGGAAAGATCCGTGAAAACGATCGCATCGTAGTCCCTTCCTTCCGGGATCGATGTATGAACGAGCGCGGAGGCCTTCACGAGCGTGTACACCTTCGGCACAGGATCCGGAAGCAGCATGTCCGCCTCCTTCCCCATGGATACGAGGACATTGTGCAGCGCACAGATAGAGCCGACATCATCTCCATCCGGATGTTCGTGACCGACCAGCAGGAAGCGCTTGTGGGATTTCAGAAAATCCATGGCCTCCTTCTTGCCGATCTCTTTGGCATGGTTCATTGCAAGGCTCATTCTTTCACCTCATCCTTATGAATCTTCTTCAGAAGGCCATCGATATGCATGCCGTAGTCCAAAGAGGCATCTTCAGAAAAGGTGATCTCCGGTGTGTAGTAGATCTTGAGACGCTGCCCGAGCTCACGGCGCACGAAGCCGCGGCTCTTATTCAGCGCATCGAGCGATGCTTTCTTCTCTTCCGGTTTGCCGAAAAGGCTGACGTAAATGGTCGCTTCGCGCAGATCGCCAGTCACCTTGACTTCTGTCACCGTGACAAAGCCGATGCGCGGGTCTTTCAGATCATGAAGGAGCATCTGGCTCACTTCCTGCTTGATAAATTCCTGTACTTTGCGTACTCGTAATTCGGACATAGTAAGTACCTCGCTCTCTGGAAATACGATTCGAATATGTGTCGAGTGTAAGGGTTGTGGGTTCAGGGTTCAGGGTTAGCCCCTGGGGCGTACTGCCCTTTGATTCCGTTTGAAAGCTTCGCTTGAATGAGAAATTAGAAATGGTGGTGCGGCGCCAGATCCTTCGACTCAGTTCTCACTGCTTTGCCTTTACATGATCGAACAGCCGACATTTCACTCCGCTCAGGATGACGAAATGCGCCGCGAAGCATAAATCATGGCGATGCCATGAGCTGGCATGCCAGTCACTAGTCACCAGTCACTTGCGACACCTAATCCCTAGCCACTCATTCCTAGCTACTCATCCCTGCTTTCAAACTTTCTGGGGGTATCCCTTTCCCGTATCGTCATCCCGAGCGTAGCCGAGGGATCTTGCACTGCGGTCAGTATCACATAAGCACCGATACGGAAACAACGCCTTGGTGCTACGTATTTCTGCTTTCACACATCCTTCGTTTAGCGGTCTGTAAGAAAGATTTCTCGGCAACGCTTTCAATGACGATACGAGAGAGTCTGTAGTCTCCTGGTCTTCCAGTCTCCTAGTCTCCTAGTCCCTAGTCACCAGTCACTAGTCACCAGTCACTAGTCACCAGTCACCCCAAAAACAAAATCGTTCGCCCTTATGAAATTGTAAAGGCGAACGATGTATACGCATTATTTCAGTTCAGCAGCTTCTTCTTTCAGTTCGAAGGATTCCAGCTGGTCTCCCTCTTTGACGTCACGATAGCTGTCGATGGCGATGCCGCATTCGAAGCCGGCAGCGACTTCCTTCACATCATCCTTGAAGCGGCGCAGCGATGCGATCTTGCCTTCATGGATGACGATGCCGTCGCGGATCAGGCGCAGCTGGCAGTTGCTGGTGATCTTGCCGTCCTGCACGTAGGAGCCGGCAACGATGACCTTCGGTGTGTGGATGACCTGACGGATCTCCGCATGGCCGAGGACCACTTCGCGAATGGTCGGCGAGAGCATGCCTGCCATCGCCGCCTTGACATCATCGATGCAGTCATAGATGACACGGTAGAGACGGACATCGACGCCGTCCTTTTCCGCCATGGCACGTGCATTGGCATCCGGACGGACGTTAAAGCCGATGATGAGTGCATTGGATGCCGAAGCGAGCATGACATCGGATTCATTGATCGCACCGACGGCGGAGTGAACGATGGAGATGCGGACCTCTTCGCTCTTGATGGCCTGCAGGGACTGTACGAGCGCTTCGACGGAGCCCTGGACGTCAGCTTTGATGATGACGTCGAGTTCCTTCATTTCGCCTTCCTTGATCTTTTCGAAGATGTTGTCAAGGGTGACCTTCTGGACACTTCTCTGTTCCTCTTCCTTCGCACGGGATGCGCGGATCTCAGCGATATTTCTGGCCTTCTTTTCATCCATGACGAAGAAGTGGTCGCCGGCTTCCGGCACGCTGTCCATGCCGAGGATCTCGACCGGGACAGACGGTTCCGCACTCTTCATCTTGCGGCCGTTTTCATTGTTCATCGCGCGGACGCGACCCCAGCTCTTGCCGGCCAGGATGCCGTCGCCGATATGGAGGGTACCGTTCTGGACAAGGACGCTCATGACCGGGCCTCTGCCTTTATCCAGCTGGGCTTCGACGACGACGCCGTATGCTTCGCGGTTCGGATTGGCCTTGAGCTCCTGCATTTCAGCGACAAGGAGGATGTTTTCCAAAAGATCATCGAGCCCGATCTTTTTCTTCGCGGAGATCGGTGTCATGATGACATCGCCGCCCCAGTCTTCGGCGAGCAGGCCTTCTTTGGCGAGCTCTTCCTTGATGCGGTCCGGGTTGGCGCCCGGTTTATCGATCTTGTTGATCGCGACCATGATCGGTACACCGGCATTCTTCGCGTGATGGATCGCTTCGATGGTCTGCGGCATGACGCCGTCATCGGCTGCTACAATGAGGACAGCGATATCGGTCAGCTGCGCACCGCGGGAACGCATCGCGGTAAAGGCTTCATGGCCCGGGGTATCGAGGAAGGTGATCTTGTGATTTTTATAACGGATCTGGTATGCACCGATGCGCTGGGTGATGCCGCCGGCTTCGTGGAGCGCGACATTCGTCTGGCGAAGGGCATCGAGCAGGGTGGTCTTGCCATGGTCGACGTGGCCCATGATGGTGACGACAGCCGGTCTTGGCTTCAGGAATCGCGGATCATCCTCTGCAGGGATGTACTCGGTCGGATCCGCCGGAGCTTCTGCTTCGATCAGGGTGATGCCGAATTCTTCTGCCAGGATCTCGATGGTGTCGCGGTCCAGGTTCTGGTTGATGGTCGCCATGACGCCGTCCATCATGAGTGCTTTGATGATCTCGCTGACTTCACGTCCGAAAAGCTCAGCCAGCTCCTTGACGGTAACGCTCGGCGGCAGCTCGACTTCTGTCGGGTACGCAGCCACTTTCTTTTCATTCGTGTGTTTCTTCTTCTTGCTCTGGCTCAAAGAACGGGCCATGAGGGAACCGCCTTCCTTCTCTCTGCGGCTTCTTTCCCAGTCCTTCTTCGTCTTTTTCTTAGCCGGTTTTTCCGCTCTTCTGGTGACCGGCTTCTGCGCGGTCTCTTCTACCGGAGCCTTGGCAGCAGCTGCCGGACGCTGCGGACGAGCCGGACGATCGGTCTTCGGGCGGTCACCGTTTCTGTCATTCTTGAAACGGTCATTTCTTCCATTGCCGCCACTCTGTCCATTTCTTGCTCCCTGCGGGCGGTCGCCGGTGCGATTGAAACGATCGTTTCTCTGACCATCTCTTCCCTGAGAGCGGCTTCCCCCGTCACGGCGTTCGCCGTTTCTATCATTTCTGCCTTCGCTTCTTCCATCGCGTCTCTGGCCGTCTCTTCTTCCGTCACGGCGCCCATCCTGACGGGATGCCTCTCTCGCCGGACGAGACGGGCGTTCTGCCGCCTTGGCCGGCTCTGCCTTCGGCGCTTCCTTCTGCGGAGCTTCTGCCTTCGGAGCCGATTTCGAAGCCGGTTTCGGAGCTTCTGCCGGCGCTGCTTCTTCCGTGGAGTAGGAGGAGTAGGAGGACTGGCGGGCATTGCCCTTCTTGCCATTCGGCTGGCCTGCCTGATCAAAACGGACGGTACGCATCACCGGGCGCTTTGCCGCTTTCTTCTTTTCCGCAGCGACGTGGCGCGCGAGGATGGACTTGCCATTGTCATCCACGCCGGAGAGACGGTTCGTCACATCGACATGACCGGCTTTCAAAATTTCAATGACCTCTTTATCTGTCTTGCCAAATTCCTTGGCAAGTTCATAAACTCTGTACTTCTTTTTCTGCATAAGCAGCCTCCCAAGTGTATGTCAATTTGATTCATGGTTTATTATCGCAGAAATGGGATTCCTATTCGGCGGCCGCTCTCTGTCGACGAGCGGCTCTAAGACCCATTTCCATCTGCCCCTGGCAGCTATCTTTCAGCCAGCGCCTTGTCGATCTTTTCAGCGATCGCGCGGCTGAAGCCTTTGTCTGTGATGAGCGCCGCTGTGCGCACCCCTTTGCCGAGGGCGCTGCCCAGCCTTTCCTTTTCTCCAAACAGTCTGTAGGCGATATGCGCTCTTTCTGCAGCATTTCGGTACTCATCCTTTGTTCTTGGGGAGCTGTCTTCCGTGATAATGAGAAGGGCCCCTTTCGGAGCTTTCACATTCCTCAGCCCTTCTGCCACCTGTTCATTTCCCGAAAGCAGACGACCTGCCTTCATACAAAGGCCAAGCATGCGGTATACCGGCTCATCCATTCTCGATCTGTTCCTTCAGCGCATCGTATACATCCTTGGATACCGGACGCTTCAGGGATCTCTCAAGACCATGGGACTCGTAGGCCTTGGTAAAGCACTCGATATCGTCACATACGTAGACGCCGCGGCCGGATTTCTTGCCCGTACGGTCGAGCTCGATGAGCCCCGTCGGCAGAGCCACGATACGGAGCAGCTCCTTCTTCGGCTTCAGCTCCTTGCAGCCTACGCACATGCGCATGGGGATCTTTTTTACTTTCATTCCTTAGCTTCCTCCCCCATATCGCTTTCGATATCGCCCAGAATGTCGTCATCGAGATCGGCGCTGTCGGTCTCGCCGAAGCCTTCCTCATTCGCCTGCGTTTCGCTCTTGATATCGATCTTCCAGTTCGTCAGCTTGGCAGCCAGGCGGGCATTCTGGCCTGCTTTGCCGATGGCAAGCGACAGCTGGTAGTCCGGTACGATGACATAGGAGGATTTCTCTTCTTCCCATACGGAAACGGAAACGACCTTTGCCGGGGAGAGGGCATTGGCGATGTAGATCGCTGGATCTTCGTCCCAGCGGACGATATCGATCTTTTCATCATGCAGCTCGTTCACGATATTCTGTACACGCTGTCCCTTCGGTCCGACGCACGCGCCGACCGGATCGACAGCCGGATCCATCGCATATACGGCGATCTTGGAGCGGGAGCCCGCTTCACGGACGACACTCTTGATCTCCACGGTGCCGCTGTAAATTTCCGGTACTTCCAGCTCGAAAAGTCTCTTCAAGAGGCCCGGATGGGTCCTCGAGAGGATGATCTCCGGTCCCTTCGTGGTCTTTCTGACTTCGAGGACATAGCACTTGATCTTATCGTTCGGCTGGAATTCTTCGCCTTCGATCTGTTCTGCGAAAGGCAGGATCCCTTCCACGCGGCCGAGGTCGACAAAAATGGTGCGGGATTCATTCCATTTTACTACGCCGGTGATCACATCGCCTTCACGGCCGGAGAATTCGTCATAGATGGAGCCTCTCTCTGCTTCACGCAGCTTCTGGATCATGACCTGCTTGGCAGCCTGCGCTGCGACACGGCCGAAATTCTTCGGTGTCACATCGATGCGGAGCATGTCGCCTGCTTCATAGCTGCGGTCGATCTTCTTTGCCTCTTCCACCGTGATCTCATTGATCGCATTTTCAGAGTCCTCATGGATCTCGTCCACAACGGTCTTTTCTTCATAAATTTTATATTCGCCGGTTTCACGGTTGAGAGAAACCGAGGCCTTGGCATTGCTGCCGCTTTCCTTTTTGTAAGCGGTCAGAAGCACCATTTCCAGTGCATCAAATACCATATTTCTGTCAACTTTTTTGATCTTGACCAGGGCTTCTACTGCTTCCAATAATACCTTGCCGTCCACGATGAACTATTCCTCCTCGATTAAAACGAAAAATGAAGTCTTACCTGTGAAATTTTATCTCTATGCAATGCGATTTCCTTACCGCCATCGAGCGTCAGCGCCAGATCACCCTCCTCGGTGAGCCCTTCCAGATGCGCGGTGAACGCTTTGCCGCCGCCTGCCTCTTCGAGCGGAGCAAACAGTTTCACGTCCACATCGCTTCCCGCATAGCGGCGGAAATCCTTATCCTTCTTCAATACACGATCGAGCCCCGGAGAAGAGACCTCCAGCATGTAGTTATCCGGGATGATATCCTTCTCATCCAGGATCTCGCCGGCCTTCTCACTGATGCTCTGGCAGTCTGCGAGATCCACGCCGCCTTCCTTATCAATGAAAATGCGAAGGATCCAATTCCTTTCACGGACATACTCGACATCGACAAGTTCGATGCCGTCCGCATCCAGGATCGGTTCCAGCAAAGCTTCTACGGCTTCTTCGATTGCTTTATGTGCCATGATAAGCCTCCTTGAAATCAATCAAACGTGAACGCCGAAGTGCTCCTGAAAGAGCAAGGGCTCCATAGATCGCAGCATCCGCGCGATAAAAATACGTCCCTTCCCCGATGCGCATGCGTCCGTTCACGAAACTGTTCCATATATAAGAAAAAGTGAGCCGCAGCTCACTCACCAGGAAATTCTATACACATAACTTGCGATACTATTATACCATACGTTGTAAAGGGAAAGCAATAAAAAAGGTTCAGGGTTCAGGGTTAGCCTCCGAGCGTGCTAAGTTTGAAAGAAGGGATGAGTGGCCAGGGATTAGGAGTGACTAGTCACTGGTCACTGAAATGCCATCTTCGGGCATCGCCCTATTTATACTTCGCGGCGCATTTCGTCATCCTGAGCGGAGTGAAATGTCGGATGTTCGATCATGTAAAGGCGGGACAGTGAGAACTGAGTCGAAGGATCTGGCGCCGCACCACCATTTCTCATTTCTAATTTCTCATCCAATCTAGGGAAACACTGATTAAATCGTTGTCAGATTTTACTCTTGAATTTTTATGCATAGCGAGGAATAACCTGACGCGAATAGCGAGCTATGTAAGGAAGGCTATGACGAAGCTATGTATAAAAATTCTTGTAGAATCTGACTCTGCGATTGAATCAGCGTTTCCTTAAATGGGTGATGCCCGAATAACTCTCGATAGCAGGTTTCCCGTTTGAGCATTCCTACCATCGTCCACTTAGCCGCGAACGAAAAAGATTTCTCGCTTCGCTCGAAATGACGATACGAGAATGCCGCTATCCCCCATGAAGTTTAAAAAGCAGAGATGAGTGGCTAGAGATTAGGAGTGACTAGTCACTGAAATGCCATCTTCGGGCATCGCCCTATTTATACTTCGCGGCGCATTTCGTCATCCTGAGCGGAGTGAAATGTCGGATGTTCGATAATGTAAAGGCAAAGCAGTGCGAACTGAGTCGAAGGATCTGGCGCCGCACCACCATTTCTCATTTCTAACTTCTAATTTCTCATTCAAACGAAGCTTTCATCCGCAATCAAAGAGCACCCCGCCCCGTGGGCTAACCCTCTAATCCTCGATCACCGGATGCTCATAGAGCTCCTTCAGATCCTTTTCCAAGTGCTTCTCGATCGCAGCCTCAAGTGCTTCGATGGATTTGGCATCATACTGATGAATGATGCCCGGGATGCCCTTGGCACGAAGCTCGCCGTAGTACTCATCGCGATACATGTTATAGAAGAAAAGGATTCCCGTGTCTTTTTCTTCACACTCATAGGCAGCGATGATGTAGGAGCCGTTCAGCCCAAGGAGCGGCATTTTCGGCGCAATGACGCGCACATAGTGCCCGAGCTTCTCCAGCAGCAGCTCTTCATAGTCCCAGACCATGAAGCCCTTGCCCTCGACCAGAATGGAGACCTTCTCGCGATGGATGAGCTCCTTCTCGATCGCCTCCGGTGTCAACAGTTTCACGAGGCGTTTAAATTCCTCAAGATCTCCCGTGATGCATTCGATCTCCGTCAGCGTGATCATGTGCAGATCCATCTTCACCATGTAATCCGCCGTTTCCTCATCGTATAAGACTCGGATCTTCCATCCATTCGACTTGTGAAACCAGCCGAAGGCATAATAAATGCGGTCGTGCTGCTCATCAATGATGCGAAGCTCATAGTCGCCGATGACCGGAGGAAGATCCTTCTCCTCGTACCAGGCAAGCAGCTTCTCGCGGCGCTCCGCACGCGCCTTCTTTGTTTTTTCATCCACGTCAGCCATGGTGACTCCTTTCTAAATGAGACTATGAGACTGGAAGACTAGGAGATGTTAGACATTAGACATTAGACTTTAGACTTTAGACTTCGGATTTCTGACTTCTGATTCCTAGTCACTAGCCACTAGTCCCCAGCCACTAATCCCAGTCACTTCTCCGCCTGTTCTGCCTCAAGCCTGTCTCTGGATGCGGTGACGGACTTCACAAATTCCCGCGTTTCAGGGAAAGGGATCTGGTTCATATCAGAGAAGCCTTCCTTCCAGCCATAGTCCTTCATCCACTGGTCCACATTGCCGCGGCCCGCATTGTACGCAGCCAGCGCAAGGATCTCATTGTTATGATACTCCTTTAACAGGTAATTGATATACCAGGCGCCCAGCGGGATATTCTCCTCGGGACGCTCCAGACGGTTCGCCGGAAGACCGCTTTCCTCGGAGATCCACTCTGCTGTATCCGGCATGAGCTGCATCATGCCGATCGCGCCCACATGGGATACCGCCTTTTTGTCGAATTTACTTTCCGTCAGGATGACGGCTTCTAAAAGAGCCGGCGAGATATCCTCCTTCTTCGCGCTCTCTGAAATGAGGAGAGAGATCTCCCGCGAGGGACGCATGAAGGAAATGTCTGAAAGGATGTAGACCGCAAGACCGCACAGAATGGCCAGAAGAAGGGTGAAGAGCATGGCCCCCGTATTTCCTTGATGTCTGTGGACTTCTCTCTTTTTCCGTTTCAAGGCGGTTCTCATGGATTCAGCTCCTTTCAGGCAAAAATGATTCGGGGTTCAGGGTTCAGGGTTCAGGGTTCAGGGTTGTGGTGGCGGCTTCGCCGCGAATATATATGGGGCGATGCCCGAAAGTAGTATTCAAGTCTCTAATCACCAGTCCCTAACTCCCCTCATCCGTTCCTTCGCCTTCGCGAGGGCTTCTCTCACCTGGCGGCGGGTGTCTTCGACGGAGCGGCTGTTATCGATGATGACATCCGCATAGTTCAGCTTATTGTCCGTCGGCATCTGCTTATGGATGCGGTCGAGGACCTGCTCTCTGGTGAAGCCATCGCGGAGAGTGACACGCTCGATCTGCATTTCCAGCGGTACCTTGACGATCCAGACCTCTTCCACACGCAGCTGCCAGGAGATCTCCAAGAGGAGCGGCATGTCAAGTACAACAAGGTCATGACCTTCCTCCTGGGCTTTCAGAAGCTCTTCCTGCGTGCGGTGCCAGATGAAGGGATGGATGATGGCATTCAGCTGCTGGCGTTTCTCTTCCTTCGTGAAAACGATCTCTGCCGTTTTCAGCCGATCGAGCGTCCCATCCTTATTGAAAATGGCCTCGCCAAAGACGCGCCGGATGTCTTCCATGGCCGCACTGCCCGGCCGCACTGCCTCGCGCGCGAGCATGTCCCCATCGATGATGGGGATCCCCAGCTCCTTCAGGTAGGAGGAGACGGTGCTTTTCCCGCAGCCTACGCCGCCGGATAATCCGATACGATACATAATGAGATAACTTCCTTTGAATGATAATGAGAAAAGGGGTAAGGGTTCAAGGTTCAGGGTTGTAGTGGCAGCTTCGCTGCAATTACATATGAAGCGATGCCCGAAAGTAGTATTCAAGTCACCAGTCATTCGAGGTTCCTATCGCAAATCTAATCCCTAGCTACTAATCCCTAACCCCTAGTCACCAGCCTCTCCGCTCACTTCGTTTCCGCCCAGTTCTTCCCCGCATGGACGTCGGCGAGGAGCGGGACCTTGAGCGTGACGACGGATTCCATCGTTTCTTTTAAAAGAGCAGCAATCTCCTCTTTTTCCTCCGCCACCACCTCTGCAACCAATTCATCATGGACCTGCAGAAGGACGCGGCTCTTATAGTGGCCCTTCCTCAGCTTGTCATAGACGGCGATCATCGCCATCTTCATGATATCTGCGGCCGTGCCCTGGATCGGTGTATTCATCGCCATGCGTTCTGCGAGTGAACGGCGCATGAAATTCTTGCTGCGGATGTCCGGAAGCTCACGATAGCGACCAAAAAGCGTGACGGCACGTCCCGTCTCCCTGGCCTCTTCGATCATACGCTGCATGAAGCCCAGGATCTTCGGGTAGCGGGCATTGTACCTGTCGATATAGTCCTGCGCCTGCTTGGGCGTGATGCCGAGCTGCTTGGACAGGCCGAATCCGCTGATGCCATAAATGATGCCAAAATTGACGGCTTTCGCATGACTGCGCTGTTCCGCCGTCACCTCTTCGAAGGGGATGCCCAGCACTTCGGCTGCGGTGCGGCGGTGGATATCCTCATGGTTCGCAAAGGCCGCGATCAGGCTCTCATCACCGCACATATGCGCCAGAATACGGAGCTCGACCTGCGAGTAGTCCGAAGAGATGAAACAGTCATAGCCCTCGCCCGGTACAAAAAGGGAGCGTATCTTCTTGCCTTCCTCCGTGCGGACAGGGATGTTCTGCAGGTTTGGATCCGAGCTTGAAAGACGGCCCGTCGCTGTCACGGTCTGGTTGAAGGAGCCATGAATGCGACCCGTTTCCTTACGGATGAGCTTAGGCAGCGCTTCGAGGTAGGTGGAGATCAGCTTCGAAAGCGTGCGATAGCGAAGGATCTTCCCCACAAAGGGATAGCTGACCGCCAGATTCTCCAGCACGTCCGCAGCGGTCGAGTAGCCCGTCTTCGTCTTCTTGCCCACCGGCATCCCCAGCTTCTCGAAAAGGATATGTCCGAGCTGTTTGGGCGAATTGATATTGAACGGTTCCCCTGCCTCGCTGTAGATGTCCTTCACGAGGAGGCGCACCTCACTCTCCATATCCGCCTTGACCTCCTGCCAGCGCTGCTGGTCCGTCGCGATGCCGGCCTTCTCCATCGCGGAAAGCACCTGGACGAGCGGCTCTTCCACGACCATGAAAAGTGTCATCACTCCATTTTCCTTGAGCTTGCGGCAGCACGGTCCATAGATCTTCGACAGGAAATCTCCGATGAGACTCCCCTTGTCTGCGAAATCTTCCATCTCATCCGCAAAGACTTCGGGCACTTCATAGAGCCCTGCCATGTACGATAAGGGGTACGTCACGCGCGATGGATCCAGCAGGTAGGAGGCGAGCTGTACATCAAAGAGCGGCAGGGAATCGGCGGGGAAGTCGGACTCCGTGATGGCTTTCGCATCGACTGTCACCACCGCTTCCGCTTTCGCGAGGGCTTCTGCGAGCTTCTCATACTGCGCCGGCACAGCCGTGTACGCCCGTCCCTCACTCACTACGACCGCAGACCTTGCCGTGAAGAAAGGTGCGATCCCGGAGCGATCGATCACCAAGGCTGCGACCTTTCCGTCAAACGCCTCCCCCTGCCAGGGCTTAGCCTTCACGAGCTCGGCCCGGCTCTGCTCCTTCTTTGCTTCCGCCAACGCTTGGAAGCGCGGAAGCGAGGCAAACTGCTGCAAAAGATTGATCCCGAGCTTTTGGAAAAGGACACGCATTTCCTCAAAATGAACGGGCTGATGCATCTCTTCCAGAGACGTCTTGAGCGGCACGTCGCGCTTGATGGTCGCCAGGTTATAGGAAAGATAGGCCAGCTCTTTATTCGCGGTCAGCTTTTTTCCCTGCGCACCTTTGATCTCTTCGACATGGGCATACAGATTATTCAGATTGTCATACTGCGTGATGAGCTTCAAAGCCGTCTTCTCGCCGATCCCAGGCACGCCGGGGATATTGTCTGCGGTATCCCCCATGAGCGCCTTCATGTCGATCACCTGCCGCGGCTCTATGTGGTACTTTTCAAAGACCGCTTCCGGCGTCATGGCCGCCATATTCGTGATGCCCTTCTGCGTGAGGAAGACCGTCGTCTGACGGCTTGAGAGCTGCAGCGCATCGCGGTCGCCCGTCACGATATTGACCGGCATTTCCTTTTCATAACGAAGAGAGAGCGTCCCTAAGATGTCATCTCCCTCGTAGCCGTCAAGACTGTACACCGCGACACCCATCACCTGCATCACGTCGCGGATGAGGTCAAACTGCGGCACCAGCTCATCCGGTGCCGGCTTTCTCGTGGCCTTGTATCCCTCGTACATCTCCGTACGGAAGGTGTGTCGATCCTTGTCGAAGGTCACTGCCATATATTCCGGATCCAGATCGCGATAGAGACCGAGCAGCATCCGCAGAAATCCATAGACCGCATTCGTCGGGATCCCATCCGGCGATGTCATAGTGGGCGGCAGCGCATAGAACGCGCGGTATAAAAGGCTGCTGCCATCAATGATGACCAATTTCTTTTCCATAGTAAACTCCATGAGGGTACGCACTCGCGTGCCAATCAATGCCAACGCCCCATGCCGTTGGGCAACAGGTTCAAAGGGTTATAAGCTTTGAAGGATGGTGCATCGCACGAATGACATCGCGGCGCCGATCCCCAATGCGTCATCCACCGCCTTGTAAAAGGGGCAGACATCGTAGTATATATTATATCATAATCATAATCACGCCGGGCAAACAGGCTTCCCATGGTGAGCGGGTACACATTCTTCGTCACGCGGCGGATGAAAAAGATCTCCTCTTTCCTTAGAATATCGATACAAAAATACCTGCCGCAGGACGGCACAAGACACGCCGCCAGAGAAAGCGGCCTCACGCTCCATTCCGGCGAGCGCAATAAAAAAGCCCATCCAATGGATGAGCTTTTTCTCATTTTAGTGGTGCGGTCGGAGAGATTTGAACTCTCACGGATTACTCCACTACCGCCTGAAGATAGCGCGTCTGCCAGTTCCGCCACGACCGCATATAAAATTGAATTGAGGGAATCAAGTAGAAAAAAGAGTGGTGCGGCTGGTGAGACTTGAACTCACACGATCGAAAGATCACTACCCCCTCAAAGTAGCGCGTCTGCCATTCCGCCACAGCCGCAGGAATGGTGCCTCAGAACGGAATCGAACCGTTGACACAAGGATTTTCAGTCCTTTGCTCTACCAACTGAGCTACCGAGGCAAATAAAAGTGGCGACCCGGATCAGATTTGAACTGACGATCTCCGCCGTGACAGGGCGGCATGTTAGACCACTACACCACCGGGCCTTTTGGTGGGCGATAACAGGATCGAACTGCTGACATTCTGCTTGTAAGGCAGACGCTCTCCCAGCTGAGCTAATCGCCCACATTGGTGACCTGTGGGGGATTCGAACCCCCGAACCCGCCGTGAAAGGGCGGTGTCTTAACCGCTTGACGAACAGGCCACATATGGTGATCCACCCGCGACTCGAACGCGGGACACCTTGATTAAAAGTCAAGTGCTCTACCGACTGAGCTAGTGGATCATTTGGCAGGGGTAGTAGGATTCGAACCTACGCATGACGGAGTCAGAGTCCGTTGCCTTACCGCTTGGCGATACCCCTATTGGCTCCTGAAGCAGGGTTCGAACCTGCGACATCGTGATTAACAGTCACGCGCTCTACCGGCTGAGCTATTCAGGAATCTATAGAAACATCTTACGATGTAACTAACTATGGAGCGGAAAACGGGACTCGAACCCGCGACCCCAACCTTGGCAAGGTTGTGCTCTACCACTGAGCTACTTCCGCATTTGCTTAACAGCGATATTATTATATCACAGTTTTGTCTTTTGTCAAGTCTTATTTTTTCGGATCGAACCGATGTAAGTCTTGGCATTTCAGCGACGGTTGATATTGTATCATATCGTTTACTTCGTGTCAACAGGAAATTTTCATTCAGTCAAGATGTTCATTTCGCTGTCAGCACTCTCGCTGTGCGACGAAAAGTATTATATACGATTCCGCCGTATTTTGCAAGGGGATTTTTGAAAAAATTTTCGGAACGGTTTTCAGGGCAAGGTTCGGCAGGCAGCCGATATCTCGCCCTTGCGACCGGCACCGGCTGCGCCTTCAGCAAAAAAGGCGATGTGAAATAACGCTCATCTCATTTTCGCGTTCCATCTGCCTCGGGGGACTTGCAGCTCTCATAGGAGTGACCGGGAAACCTTATCCCAGCTGTCTTTCATGCCATAGTCACCCTATCCGCCCCTGCGGGCACCTTCCCCTAGTGGGGAAGGCTGCGATACGAGAATACCATCCTCTAAAAAAAGGCGGCGAAGCCGCCACGAGAACCCTGAACCTTGAACCCTGAACCAAATGAAAGCAAAGTAAAAAGGGGCTGTGAAGAAATGAAGATTCATTTCTTCACAGTCCCTTTTTATCTCTTATATCAGATCCCCAGCCATGCCGAAGACCTTGAGATGACGGCTGAAGATGGAGTCGCCGCGGTCCTGGAAGTAGCCCAGATACTCGGCGACGGTGCTCTCGCCGGTCGGCTTCTCGGCACTGGCACTGCCATAGGCAGTCTTGTCTGCCAGAAAACGGCCGTCCATGGGCATGAATTTGGCCGCCAGCCCTTCGAGCATGGCTGCTGCGAATGGATGAATGTCCTCTGCGTCGATGGGCTCGCCCACCGTGGAGCCGGCATCGGTCAAAATGTGAAGAGTCGCTCTTGCGCGTTCCGATCTCCCTTCTTTTAAAGAAAAAGGTACGACGAAGAGGCTCTCTACCTCCAGATAGTCGAGGCAGGCCAGAAAGAGGTAGAGCGAGATCAGATTCTCTTCACTGACACCGATGCGGCGCAGGTCGATGACATTTCCTGCGATCTCATCGATGGCATCCGATGCGCCGCTGGTCAAAGCAGAGAAGACCTTCCAGCCGGTGTCTTCCCAGTCCGGAGCGCCTTTCTCGCAGATATCCCGCCACAGCTTGAAAATATCCCGCTCCTTCAGGAGCATCGGCTTTTCGCCTGTTTCCGGGATATGGAAATAGTGGGCGGAGATCTGTGCTTTCGGATTCGGCTTTTCAATGAATGGGGCAGAAAGGCCGGCATCCTCCAGCTTCGATCTCAGATAGACCGGCGGCACCCCCATATCGATGAGCCCGCCGATCATCATATCTGCGGTCAGCTTCCCATAACAGCGTACAAAAAGTGCTTTCATCACTTCACGTCCTCTCTTTGACGACCCTTGCCCGGACCATCCTCTGCGACGGCTACGTCAGCGCTGCCGAAGGTCTTCATCTGGTTCAGCATATCGATCGCTGCGTCCAGAAGCGAGAGCCCGAGGGCTGAGCCGTAGCCTTCCGCTTCTGTGAAATCATAGTGCAGGAATGACTTCATGCCCATCTTCTGCATCTGCATCTGATGAACCGGTTCTTCATAATAGACAGATGGGAAAATATAGTTTTTGATCTCAGGATACACGGCCTGTGCGGCAAGCACGGCAGCGCCTGTGACAGCATTGTCAAAGACGACCATGATGCCGCGGCGCGCCGCTTCTACGGTAAGGCCGAAGAGGGCTGCGATCTCTGCCGAGCCGACCATGGCGAGCGCACCGACGGGATCCTTGGCGAAGTCGCCGACATCGGAAAGTTGGATAGAGAAGCCGCTTCTCGCCGATGCCTTCTTGAGATCCTCCTTCATGACGGCTGTCGTCACCGCGAGCGCCGACAGCATGGAGCGCTCTCCGATATTGCCGAGGCCGACGGCCTGGATGCCCTCTCCCGCGAGGGCTTTCCCGACCGACATGCCCAGAGAGATCGCCGCTTTGGCGACATCATCATCCATGGCGGGATGCCCCTGATGCGTACCATGGATCACCTTCTTTGCCAATATGCCTTCGATATCGGAGGTATCCTTTTCAAGACCGACATCGACAAGGTAGACCGGCATCTCCATCTGCCGCGCGAGGACATTCACTGGTCCCGCGCCCTGCGCGACCAGCTTCATCTCTGCGTGCGAGAGCTGCCCCTTCGTCTTGTTCTCGCCATCGACGGCCGTATCCCCGCCGAAAATGACGACCGCCTTATTGAGGTATGTCGGCTTCACTTCGCCTAAAATGCCGGCCATACGGACAGCCATATCCTCCAGCTTTCCCAGCGAATGGATCGGCTTGATGAGATTATCCACATAGAGCTGGCAAGCCTCCATGATCTCCTGATTCAGTTTCGGGATCTCGCTCATGCTTCCACCCCCGCTTCTTCTTTGGTGACACATTCCCGATAGACGGAGATCGCCATATCCAGCATTTTCTTCTGAATGCCCGCACCGATGGATTCACCCAGGCGGAAATCCAGATCAATATATTCGGAAAGTCCCAGCGCAGCCAGCGACTTTTTATGCGCCTGCTCAAGCGAAAGGTGCGAGGCCATGAGATAGTCTGACACCTGCGGCGCGAGTGCCTTCGCAATGAAGGCGCTCGCTGTCGTATTGAATCCATCGATGATGGTCATCGCATGATGCGCGGCCGCCCCCAGGATGACACCCGTGAGACATCCGAATTCAAATCCGCCGACTTTGGCAAGCACATCGAGGCCGTCCTTTGGGTCCGGATGGTTCACATCCATCGCCTTCTGCACGACCTCTACCTTATGGACGAGGCGTTCATCAGAAATATTTGTCCCGCGCCCCGTGACTTCGATGGCATTCCAGTGATTGAAGGTCCCCAGGATGCAGGCCGATGAGGTGGTATTGGAGATCCCCATTTCCCCGATCGAAAAGACCTTGTATCCCTTTCTTACATTTTCTTCTGCGATCTCGATGCCGATCTCGATGGAGCGGATCGCCTGCTCACGCGTCATCGCCGGTCCTTCCGCGATGTTCTTCGTCCCCCAGGCGATCTTGCGATCCAAGAGTCCCGGGACTCCTGTCATATCATGATGGATGCCCACATCGACCACCACCATATCCATGCCCGCATAGTACGCCATCGCATTGCAGGAGGCGCCCTTCGCGACCACATAGGCCTTCGTCATGCCGACCGTCGTCTCCTGCGGGTAGGCAGACACGCCCTCTTTGTATACCCCGTGGTCACTGCATGCGATCACCATACACCCCTTCGGGACATCTGGCATGGCATCGCCGGTGACACCGATGTAGCGCGTCACCATATCCTCCATCTTGCCAAGGTTTCCCATACCGAGGTACAGATCATGCCAGCGCTTCCCGGCCTCTTCCATGGCTTCCTGGCTGAGCGGCCGGATCTGATCCAGCGTATCATCTAATAAGCCCATGTTTCCTCCTAATTCTATATTAATTATTGTATCATAAACGCCGATCTTTTTGAATCATAGATTCCTTTTCATTATACCATGCGGGGCTAGGGGAAGGGCTGGCCCGTGGGGCGTGCTGCCCCTTGATTGTAAACGAAAGCTTTGCTCGAGCGAGGAATGAAGGTGGCGGCTTCGCCGCGAATATATATGAGGCGATGCCCGAAGTTTGGAACTGGCGGTTTTCTCGTATCGCAAACCCAATCCCTAGCTGCTAATCCCCAGCTGCTAATTTCTAGTCACCAGTCCCTTCCCCTCCCCTTGTCTTCCCCTTTCCTCATGCTATAATAAATCTAGGATTCAATATCATCATCTCAAGGGGGAGAGCGCTCGCAAGGGGGCTCTCTTTTGTCTAAAGGAAGGTGTTTGCTATGGATTATGAAAAGCTCTATATCAATGGCGAATGGATCCCGGGCGCATCCGGAACGTTCATCGAGGTAGAAAACCCGGCCACAAGGGAGATCTTCGCCCGCGTTCCGGCAGGAAACGGCGATGACGTAGACAAGGCCGCCAAAGCCGCTTATGCCGCTTTCCCTGCCTGGGCGAAAAAGCCGCTCGCCGAACGCATCACTTTGATGGAGCGATTCCTCGCCATTTTCAAATCTCAGGAAGATGACCTCATCGACATCACCATCCGGGAGCTCGGCTCGCCATATACCTTCACCAAAGCCTCGCAGGTCGAGTACCAGTACGTCCGTACTATGTCCTACATCGACCTTGCGCCAGACGTCCCCATGGTCGAAAAAATGGCGGCTTCCACCACCTATCGTGAGCCGATCGGCGTCATCGGATGTATCACTCCATGGAACTACCCCTTGGGACAGGTCATACAGAAGATCATACCTGCGATGCTGATGGGCAATACCGTCATTCTGAAGCCGAGCCAGCACACGCCGCTCTCCTCCTACTTCCTCGCCGATGCCTTTGAACAAGCAGGCTTTCCGAAGGGCGTCTTCAACCTCGTGACCGGCCGCGGCGGCGAAGTGGGCGATGCGCTTTCTTCCCATCCGCTCGTCTCCATGATCTCCTTCACCGGATCCACCTCAGGCGGCGTCACCGTCGGCAAGCGAGCGCTGGAAAGCGTGAAGCATATCAGCCTTGAGCTTGGCGGGAAATCGCCCTACGTGATCCTTCCATCCAAGGACCATGACTACAGCGCACCGATCCGCATTTGCTTCGACAGCATCTTTCTGAACTCCGGCCAGACCTGCACCGCCTTCTCCCGCCTGCTCATCCCAGAAAGCGAGAAAGCCCTCATCGAAAAAGAGCTCTGCGCCATCGCCAAAGAATATACGGTCGGCGACCCGACAGACCCGTGCGTGAAGCTCGGGCCGGTGTCCTCCATGGCACAGTACAGGAAGATCAGCGAATACATCAGCAAGGGGCTTTCCGAAGGGGGAAGGCTCCTCACGGGCGGCCTGCCTGAAAGCCCTGATCACGGCTACTACATCCACCCCACGATCTTCACGAATGTCACGAATGATATGACCATCGCGCAGGATGAGATCTTCGGTCCGGTCCTCTGTGTCATCACCTACAAAGACACTGACGATGCGGTCAGGATCGCCAATGACACCCGATACGGTCTGAATGCCGGTGTCTATGGGCCGAAAGAAGAAGCCATCGCCCTCGCCCATCGCATCAAGGCCGGCAATGTCTACATCAATGCCAGCCCGCGTGATACAGCGGCTCCCTTCGGCGGCTACAAGGAAAGCGGCCTTGGCCGCGAAGGCGGCATCTACGGCATGCTCGAATTCACCCAGCAGAAAGCCCTCTTCGATACGGGTGAGTAGCCGGGATTAGTGGCTAGTGGCTAGTGATTAGGAAAAACGGTTTTTCGAAAAAGCGGGACGCCTGGGATTCCCTATACGCTGCGGCGCTTCCATACGATGCGCTGCACTTTCCCCATTGCATCCGTTGCCCTGTTTTTTATGAAAGGATTCTCTCATGTCTCTCCTGAAAAAGCTCCTCCTCGTCCTTCTGCTCCTTCTCGCTGCTGCCGGCGGCTGGTATTTCCTGTACTGGCAGAATACGCCCGCCTTTGCGGCGGGAGAGATCCAGCAGGCCGTGCAGAAAAAGGACTGGGATCTCTTCTGCAAACGCGTCGATGTCGCCAAAGTCTACAGCTATGCCTTGGACGACATGCTCGCCGAGCTCAAGGCCGACGGCCTCCCCGAACACGCCATCGCCGCCTCCCTCGTGAAAAGCATCAAGAAAGAAGTCGTGAAGGAACTCATCCGACAGACAGAGATCCGATTCAAGGATGGCGCCCCGACCTCCAAGTCTCTTCTGGACAAGCCTGTCAAGACACTCACTGCCTACGCCGGCTCTTCTGCCCTCTCTCTCACGGACATCTTCAAGATCGAAGAGAAGGACGGCAAAGCCATCGCCTATGTGCAGCTGGAAGACAAGGATCTCGCCCGCGACTTCATCTGGCAGGTGCAGCTGGAAAAAGACGTAAACGGCCTTTGGACAGCGACACGCATCCTGAATTTTACCGACTATCTGAAAGAAAGGATGGACGGGTGACTAGTGACTGGAGACTAGTGACTGGGGACTAGTCTCCAGTCACTAGTAGCTAGGGACTAGGGTTTATGGTTTAGGGTTTGCATCAATCTCCTCAACTGAGAAGCCCCTTGAAGAAGGGGCATACCGAAGACGCAGGATAGAGTGCCTGGCAGAGGCGCAACTCACCGAAACGTTTTCATACTATTCGCACTAAGCGTCTTCCCCGTATCGTCATTCCGAGCGAAGCCGAGGAATCTTTTTCGTTCGCGGTGAAACGGTTCCTGTGCGCGAAACCGGAAACGGGAAGCCTGTCATCCTCCATACTCCGCGGCGCTACCTATTATGATACACCGCACCAAAACCCTGAACCCGCCAACCTGAACCCTGAACCCATCCAATCAAAAACGCTCAGCTGATCCGGCTGAGCGTTTTTCTTAGGAAACACTGATTAAATCGTTGTTCGATTTTACTCTTGTATTTTCATGCAGTGCAAGGAATAATCCGACGAGAATAGCTAGCTATTTAAGGAGGGTTATGACGAAGCGTTGCATAAAAATACATGTGAAATCGAATTCTGCGATTTAATCAGCGTTTCCTTTATACGATCTGGAAGAGGAAGAATTTCAAATAATAGGTCTCCGGCACCGTCATAAGGATCGGATGATCGGGAGCCTGCTGGCGGAACTCGATCTGCCGGAGCGTGACGCCGGCATCGCGCGCTGCTTCCTTCACCATCTTCACGAACAGCTCCTCACCCATAAAATGTGAGCAGGAGCAGGTCGCCAGATATCCGCCGCGCGGCAGGATCTTCATCGCACGGTAGTTGATCTCCTTGTAGCCGCGGAAGGCTTCATGGACCGTCTTTCCTGACTTGGTGAAAGCAGGCGGATCGAGGACGATGTAGTCATAGCTGTGGTCCTTTTTCTTGTCGAGCTCGGTCAGGAAATCAAAGACATCTGCTTGTGCGGCTTCGACGGCAAGGCCATTCTGCTTCGCATTGTGCGCCGTCATTTCGACGGCTTCTTTGGAAATATCGAGCGCCGTCACGCTCGCCGCACCGCCCTTGGCGATGTTCAGCGCGAAAGCGCCCGTGTGCGTGAAGCAGTCGAGGACATGGCGCCCCTTCCCGATCTGCGCCGCCGCGAGACGATTGAATTTCTGGTCAAGGAAGAAACCCGTCTTCTGCCCGTTCTCCACGTCAACCGTATAGCGGATGCCGTTCTCCACGATATCCACCCGTGTCTTCTCTGCCGCCGGATCCAGCAGCGGGGAGCGATAGAAGCCCTTGTACTGCTGCATCCCCTCCAGCTCACGGATCTTGACATCATTTCTTTCATAGACGCAGGAGACCGCGAGCTGTCGCTCCCGCAGTACCTCGATGAGACCGTCCAAGAATTCCTTCTTATGCCGCTCCATCCCCAGTGAGAGCACCTGCACGGAAAGCACATCGCCGAAGCGATCCACCGTAAGTCCCGGCAGCTGGTCCGCTTCCCCGAAAACCAGTCGGCAGCAATCATAGTCTTCCTTCCGCATCACCTGCAGGCGGTAATCCACCGCATACGCTGCGCGGCGCTTCCAGAAGGCTGCGTTGAAGGTATCATTCGCATTCGTCGAAAAAATGCGGACGGTGATCTTCGAGTGCGGATTGTAGAAACCGCTTCCCACGAATTTCCCCTTCTTCGACTCCACACGCACGATATCACCGGCTTCGATGCCTTCGTCCGCGTGCTCGATCTCCGTCCCGTAGATCCACGGGTGTCCTCCCTTCGCCGCCAGCTCGGCGCGCTTACTGATGATGACTTTCTTCAGATGTTCCATAGTCTTCTCCATTTCTGTAACTTTTCTTTTGATTGTAGCATAAGGACAGGAACAGGTTCAACGGTCTCTATGGACGATGTAAGTGTCAAGTTTTCCTCGGTAATTCATTTGACTGTCGATAATTACTATCTTCGTGGCTTCGGTTTAATCAGTATTTCTGTATCGCTCCGGCAAGTCTTCCCATGGGGGAAGAAGAAGCTCCATAAACGCCTATACGTCCTTCCAGGCATCCTGGCCTATAGTTCTTCTGCGCCTCACTCCGCTTATTCTTGGCGATTCTGCGCTCTGCCTGCACTACGGCTTTGTGCATGGCTCTATCCATCTTTTTGTAGCTC
>OJJV01000498.1_pt1 | contig 24895 bp, 15 predicted proteins | sample 1596391 | NCBI WGS metagenome assembly OJJV01 (sample SAMEA4350164, study PRJEB24818) | metagenome | biome: human; feature: gut; material: faeces | place: Denmark | collected 2013-09
GATATTTATGTTATACTGTATGAAAGGTCAGTACAGTGATAGCAGGAGGAAGACAAATGCTGCTTATAGGAGCGAGGATTCAGGAATATAGGAAGAAAGCAGGATTGAGCCAGGAGGAATTTGCAGAGAAGATCGGCGTCAGCAGACAGGCGGTGTCCAAGTGGGAGCGGGATAAGGCGTATCCTGATCTGGACAGGCTTGTGTGCATATGTGAGATTCTGGATGTTCAGGTTGGCGAACTCATATATGGGAAGAGCGGGCAGGCAGATGGACCCGGGCAGGCGTCCCAGGAAAGAGAAATTGCAAATAACACAGTACATATGAGGAACTTCCGGGGGAAAGGCAGACTGGCAAGATTGAGGACGGTATTTGCCATTTTAGTTGCCTGCTGTGTTTTCTGTATGGTGGTGTTGACGGTGCTTATTGTGAGAAATGAGTGGGGCACTCATCATGATAAAAATGGAAACGTTCGAGTGGAAAAGGTGTATCGCCAGTATACAAAGGCTGATCTGGGATATATTGATGACAATGGACGTCGGGTTGTGGATACAGTTTGGCTTGATGTTCCGGGGATAAGGGATGGAGATTATCTTGAGCTTTATACCGGAGCTGACAATGATAGCATGTTCCTTAATTACAGATCATCAACTATTATTGCTACGTCAATAGTCATGGTAGTATTTATAATTTTGCTGGTTCTCACAATGCTTGAAATTAGGAGAATGAAAAAGGAAGATACGCTTCATATCGTACTTGAGGATAAAACTGCCGATGAAAAGATATAAGAAAATAATTTATGTGATTTTGATGATCTGCATACTGGCGGGATCTGTATTTGCCGCACTTGATTTCATGGGGGTCGTTGATCTGAACTTCAGAAATAAAAAATTCGGTGAAGATGTGTCAGTAACGGAGAATGAAGCCGACAGCAATAGCAACACAGAGAATGAGACCAACACCAACAAACCCGAACCCTGGCATATAGTGTTCAAGGGCTATGCTTTTTCTGTGGAGCCTGTTGGACTGGCAATCATACATGAAAGCGGCTGCATTAACATAAGAAGCTGTGATGAATATCTCATACAGATTGATGTGGAGGATGGCACTGCGGAGGAGTTCTGGAATGGCAGAGATGATCGTGTGAAGAACATGGAGGATTCTGGTTATGTGATAGAACTTGCTCCGGAGAAGGTTGAACTCCAGGGAAGGGAGTACATCAGATATATAATCAGCCTTGCAAATGAGCGAGGTGCGGATGTTGATAATACATATTTCTATGTGCTTGTCTCTGACGCCGGTGATGATCAGCGTTTCTTCACGGTTATAAAGTTTGATGAGATTAATATTGCTTCTTTAAATGTGAAGGAAAAGGACGAAATCTACGAAAAGGCTGTTGATGAAGTCACATCTATTGTTGCCGGTGCAGTGCCTACTGACGAGACAAATGACATGGCAGGCTCATACTGGCAGGAAACACAGCCTATAGAAAATTTTGCAACTGATAATGATAACAATATAGGTGCGGACAATATTACAGGTGCGGATAGCAAAGTAAATAAGAACAGTGATGATAATTCAAGTGAAAATGACATCTTAATAAAAGACTCCATTACAAATGAAGATACCATAGTATCATACGAACTCCCGGAAGGCTATATCCTCACAGATGATGACCTGTCGGGCAAGAAGTATTATTCAGATAATGATAGGGTTAATGTGACGATATCTGTAGTGCCATACACATGGATGACAGCGGCTGACATGGCAGAAAGAGAGCGCGGAGCCGGAATTTCAAAGGTTATAAGATCAGGGCAATATGAAGTAAATGGAGTGACCTTTTACTATTATACCTATTCGATTCTGTATATCAGGGGCGGAAAAAGAAGCATTACATATCATTTTAATGGGTATGCTGATTTGGAAAATGGGGATATGTATTCTGTATATGGATTCGCAGATGATAATCCGGCTGCAATGGAACCGGATACTTACGCAGATTTTATGAAGATCAACATGGAATGATTTGGGTTGACTGGTTGGCTTGGAACCTTAAATATGCTATAACACCAAAATGCGATATTTTGACTTTAAAAAGGTGATAAAACAACGACAAAACTCCTGATAAATACCATTTCGCAGCTTCTGACACCAACAGTTGCCCGGTTGCAACCGATTATGACTTGATATGATCTGGGTTAATCATTAATAATTAAACCACTATGTTTATATTTTAAGGAGGATCAGATTTTATGAGAAACAGGAAAATGTTACTTGCAGGACTTATCACCGTTGGAATGGCAATTTCTCTTGTAGGATGTGGAAGTGACAATAATTCTACAAAGGAGGCTGCCACAACAGAGCAGGTGACTGAAACTCAGACGGAAACTGAGACAGAAGATATAGAGGACGTTGATGATGATTCATTTGCAGATGATACCGAGGAAGACTCAACCGAGGCCTCAACAGAATTTACAATTCCGGTAGATGAGGATTTCACACTGGCACCGGGGCTTAGTGAGAGCTATGTAGATTTTGACAACAGGGCATTTGTATATAATGGAACAAAGTTCACACTGGGTGAGTCAACCTTGAAGGAACTCATAGACGCAGGAATACCATTTGGACAGAATGACATCAATAACAGTGGAAACAATGTAAATAAGAATTATGAGACTGACACCTACACAGCAGATATCAACGATTATGTTACGATGCAGTTCAAGTTTGCCAATTTCACTGACAGCGAGCAGAAGGCTGAGGATTGTGTTCTTTCTTATGTAAGATTTATACACCATTTTGTACCACAGCCGGATTATGACGCTGACATGAATAAAGAGATTTCAGAGGCTATGCTTGACGCAGCAGGACAGGTGAGCTTCTCATTCCCAACAACCATCACCAGGGATGAGCTTCTTGCCAATAGCAGTGAAAATGCTGAAGAGAAAGGCGAGAGAGTCAGCTATCAGAAGGATTCTGAGGTTTATATGGGAAGCAGCGGATATTCATTTGAGTTCAATGATGTGACAGGACAGTTAGTAGAGTTCAGTATTACATGGCTTCCATAAAGTGCATTAAAATTTTACATTGTTTATGTATAACAAAACCGGTCAGGAGTTAGCAATCCTGGTCGGTTTTATTTATTTGCAGATACAAAAAAGATGTTTGCTATGGTAGAATAAGTGTGCTGAGTTGATAAGTGAAATAAGGCAATAATATAAAAATTACTTCGACATACGTTTGGAATGAACGGAATTGTATATACTGGTGCATATGATAAGGAGGATTAACAAATGGAAGACAGAGTACTAGATTGGCAGGTTTACGAAGATACAGCAAGAAAAATGGTTACTGAAGGAATGGTATTGTTGAAAAATGATAATAATACTCTTCCGTTGAAGAAAGATGAAACAGTTTCAGTATTTGGACGTATGCAGAATTACTATTACAAAAGTGGAACTGGTTCTGGTGGCATGGTAAATGTTTCAAGGGTGGTTGGAATTATGGACGCCCTTTTGGAGAGAGAAGATATTAAGATTAATAAAGATTTGGCTGATGTGTATGTACAATGGGGTAAGGAACATCCGGTTGATCTTGGACTTGGATGGGGCCAGGAACCATGGTCACAGGCGGAAATGCCGGTGACAGAGGAGTTAGTACATGAAGCGGCTGATAAATCAGAGGCAGCAATAGTAATTATTGGACGTACTGCTGGTGAGGAGAAGGATATTACACTTGAAGAGGGCGCATATTCTTTGACAAAAACAGAATATGAGATGATGAAATTAGTAAGAAAGCATTTTAAAAAAATGATAGTCCTTCTTAATGTTGGTGGAATTATTGATATGTCGTTTATGGATATTATATCACCTAATGCTTGTATGTATGTATGGCAGGGGGGGATGATTGGAGGTTATGGTGTTGTAGATGTTCTTACTGGGGATGTCAGCCCATCTGGCAAGATGACGGACACTATAGCATATGATATTAAAGATTATCCAGCATATGATAATTTTGGCAATGGGGAAAGGAATTTTTATAAAGAAGATATTTATGTAGGGTATAGGTATTTTGAAACTTTTGCGAAGGATAGGGTAAGATATCCGTTTGGTTATGGACTTTCTTACACAGAATTTGAAATTGCTGTAGAAAATGCAGTCTATGACTCTGAAAATGGGAACATAAATATTAGTGCAACTGTAACCAATGTTGGAAATTGTACCGGTAAAGAGGTAGTGCAGGTATATGTGGAGGCACCTCAGGGAAGCTTGGGAAAAGCAACCAAAGTTTTGGTAGAGTTTGACAAGACCAAGGCGTTGCTTCCAACAGAAAAGGATATGATTGAATTCTCAATTCCTGTATCGCGAATTGCTTCGTATGATGATTCCGGAGCGACAGGATATCTGAATAGTTATGTGTTGGAAGCAGGTAAGTATGCTGTTTATATTGGAAATAGCATTCGTAACACTCAGGAATCTTTGAACTTCGAATTAAATGATACGTTAGAGGTGCAGCATTTACGTGAGGTTATGGCACCGTATGAAGCATTTGAACGTATGCACCCAGTTGTGGATGAAAATGAAAATTTAAGTGTTTCTTATGAGCCGGTGCCACTTTTTACAGTTGATATGTATAAAAGAAGGGAGCAGGAAATTCCTGAAGAAATTCCTCAGACTCAGGATCTTGGAATAAGTCTTTTGGATGTAAAAAATCAGAAGGCAACAATGAGTGAATTTATTGCACAGTTTGATGATGAAGATTTGGCCTGTTTTGCTCGTGGAGAGGGAATGGGTAGTTCCCTTGTGACCGCTGGAACCGCGTCTGCATTTGCAGGAGTTTCAAAAAAACTTATTGATCATAAGATACCATCGGTATGTTGTGATGATGGTCCGTCTGGCATGAGATTTGACTCCGGTATGAAGGCCTTCTCCTTGCCAAATGGAACTCTGTGTGGATGTTCATTTAACAGGAAATTGAATACGGAATTGTATGCACTTTTAGGACTTGAGATGACGGCAAATAAGGTTGAGGTGCTGCTTGGACCAGGCATGAACATTCATAGACATCCTTTAAATGGACGTAATTTTGAATATTTTTCAGAAGATCCGTATGTGACAGGAATGATTGCTTCTGCGCAGCTTAAAGGATTAAAGTTCAGCGGTGTTTCGGGAACAATAAAACATTTCTGTGGAAATAACCAGGAATATAATCGTAGACTTACAGATTCCGTGATTTCACAGAGAGCCTTACGTGAAATTTATCTGAAAGGGTTTGAAATTGCAGTTAAGTCTGGATATGCGGATTCAGTAATGACAACATACGGTTCCGTGAACGGATTATTTACAGCCGGAAATTATGATCTTAACACCACCATATTAAGGAATGAATGGGGTTATACCGGAGTAGTTATGACTGATTGGTGGGCAAGTATGAATCGTCGTGGGGAAAAACCTAGCGAGACTGATCTTGCAAGTATGATTCAGGCACAGAATGATATGTATATGTGTTGCCCTGATGGATCAAGAAATGCTGGAAATGACAACATAATAGAAGCTTTGAATGATGGACGTATTAAGAGAGCTGAATTGCAGAGAATTGCAAAAAATGTTTGTGATTTTGCCATGAATACAAACGCATTTTTACGTTTGGTTGGTGAACCGGTAAATATTAAAATTATTAATCGCCCAAAACAGGCTGATGATTTTGACATGAGCGATGTTGAGTATTCAAAAATAGATGAGGATCTTATTATTGATTTGACGGAAAAAGAAAGTGTACAGGATACAAATTATGTTATTGCACTTGACGCTTCCAAATCTGGTTTCTACAAAGTAAGTCTTCGGGGAAGTTCAAATTTGTCTAAGCTTGCACAGTTGCCATGTACACTATTTTATAATGGTTTTCCGATTTGTAATTTTACATTTAACGGAACTGACGGAAAGGATGTAGTAATTGAGAAAGAAGTTCCTTTCTATAGTAGATTTAATGTATTCCGTCTTTATGTAAAATCTAATGGACTTGTTTTGAAAGATATAGAAATTAAGTTTACTAAGAGTCTGGATGAAGTGTGAATAGATAATATAAGGGCAAATAGTGACATATAATAGAAAAATGTTCATCAGTAATAGGCAGGCAGTTGCTCATGACATGTGCCAGGGGTTAAGGGATATGTCATCAAGAATTGTCTGCCTTTTGTTATACAAAATACTAAAGAGCCAAATTACGCATAAAAAGGATAGCACGATTCACTTTATGAGCCGGGGCTGTTTCCATTACAGCGGCTACAAGTTCCACCAGTGGTTTTATATGATATGGATGGAGAAAATGATTGGATTCCACAATCCCGACGTTGTTTCAATGGAGATATCGTGATAAAATAATGCGAGTGTCGAATTTTAAATGGCTTGATGTTCAATTTTGGGAGGAAATTTTATGAATAGGATTGTGTTGGAAGGATATATAGTGATTTCAGTCATGATCGCTATCACAGATATTTTGCTGGCGATCCAGTCTGTGAAGAAGAATAAGACCACAGGAAGGTTTCTGGGATTGGCTTGTGCCGCTGCAGCCTTAGTAGATATCAGCTATCTCATCAGTATCATAAGCAAGTCTTATCTGAACATGTCTATAATGTCAAGTGTATATTTTGTGGGCATAGACTTTATGTTGGTGTGCCTCTTGATGTTCACAGTATATTTCACAAAAGGAAGATTTTCAAAGTACGGCAGACTGGCTGTAGGATTCTGTTATTTATATTCATTTTATGAGCTGGTGATATTTGCAATAAATCCATTCAAAGAGATTGCCATAGGCTATGTGGAGCGTGATACATTCATAGCCGGATATGTATATCGGATGAAGCCTCTTTATTACATGCATTTGGTATTTTCCTATTCACTTGTTGTGATAGTGCTGTTCCTTCTTGTAAGGAAGATGTGCAGGATACCAAGAGAATACCGTTCCCAGTATAGCTGTGTTATCATCGGAATCGCCATGATCGTACTGGTGAATGGCGTGTTCCTGTTCCTTCCGGGAAACAATGTGTATAACCTGCTTGATTACTCCATCTGCGGATACAGTCTGATTTCATTTCTGATTTATTGGAGCTGTTTCAATTACTCCACTCATGGAATGTTAAATAAGCTTAAAACCTATGTATTTGAAAACGTTGGTCAGGGCATAGTTCTGTTTGATTACGAGGAACATCTTATCCTTCACAACGAGAGAGCCGATTATTTCCTGGGAGAAAAGCTCTTAGGCAAATGCAAAAATCTCGGGGATTTCCTTGCAGCATACAACCTGTCGGCAAATCTCGCCACTGAGGATGACAGTTTTTCACTCCAATGTTATATAAGAGCAGACAATGAGGAGCGTCCCCTCAGATGTGATGTTAGGAGGCTTGACAATGAAAAGGGAAGAAAACTTGGGCAAATGTTTGTATTCTCCGATATTGCTCTGGAGACAGATATGCTTACCGGATTTCAGAAATGGGAGAGCTTTAAACGTCTTGCCATAGAAGAGAAAGATCACTTTACCTTCCCTGTAGGAGTTGCCATATGTGATATAAATAGTCTTTCAACAATTAACAGTACCCTTGGTAATCAGGCGGGAGACAAGGAGATCAGGACACTTTCGGATATTATACGCAGATGCTTCCCCGAGAGGACATATTATGTTCGCGGAACTGATGCCAATCTCATTGCACTGTGCAGTAAGAGCAGTGAAGAGGAAATGTTTAATTGCCTCTCCAAGGTAAGGAAGCTTTATGCTGGAAGTATCCAGTATGCGGTAAGTGTGGCAGGGACTGCAAGCCAAAACATAACCGATGTCATTCAGGACGCAGCTCGTGCTATGCGTGCCAAGAAGCTGGTGGATTACAAGTCCATACATTCAGATATGCTCGCATCACTGATCAGGGCTCTTGAGGAGTGTGACAGTGATACGGAACATCACGTTCGCAGAACACAGAGGTTGGGAGCAGAACTTGGCAAGAGGATCGAGCTTACGGATATTCAGCAGAGTAAGCTGGCACTGCTTTGTCTGTTACATGACATTGGTAAGATAGGTGTTCCCATGGAGATCCTTAACAAGCCTGGTAAGCTTACGGATGAAGAGTGGAAGATAATGCGTTCCCATGTTGAGAAGGGATATGAAATTGCAAATAGCAATACTGAGCTTAAGCAGATTGCAGAGGAAGTGCGTCACCATCATGAAAGATGGGACGGAAATGGTTATCCTGATGGACTCAGCCGAGAAAGTATTCCGATACTTTCAAGAGTTATTGCAGTTGTTGATGCCTTTGATGCCATGACAAATGATCGGTCTTACAGAAAAGCCATGTCAATTCCAAAGGCTCTGGAAGAATTAAAGAAAAATGCCGGCACCCAGTTTGATCCATATATAGTGGCAGAATTTATCAAGCTGGTTTCCGAGAATTATACAGCAGAGGACACAGAGGAAGATACAGAAAAAGTTGAAAATACTGAGCGGAGGCAGCTTATGGGGGATAGTACCGATGGTGAAAATATTCCCAATACTTCAAATGTCCATAATGTGCAGTACAGCAGATATCTTCTTGATATGTTCAACAATATAATTTCTGTGGACGATAATTTTGAGGCGCTTACCGGTTACACCAGAGAAGATGTAGAAAAAGGAATGAACCAGCAGGATCTTATTCCGGAGGAAGAACGTACGGAGTATCTGTGTCAGACCGCTGCAAATCTTGCAAAAAGTACATTTGTATTCCAGGAGCACAGAATACGCCGGAAAAATGGAAGCGACATATGTGTGTTGTGTTACGGAAGGAAGTTTTATGATTCAGCTATAAAAGAAGACAGGATGGAGATTATTATTACAGATATTTCAAAGACGTATTCAATGAAGGTTCTTACAGATGTGGAGCAGAATAAGGCTGAAGCGAGACTCAGAAACTGGGAGAGCACATATCGTTCAGATTCACTTACAGGCCTGTTGAATCATGCAGCATTCAGAAATGACATGGAGATGAAGCTGCTTGCAGGGGATTCAATAGTTATGATGATAATGATGGATGTGGACAGGTTTAAACAGTACAATGACACTTACGGTCATCACAACGGAGATAAGTATCTGGTTCTTGTGGCACAGGCACTGCTTATGTCATTAAGGGATGAAGATTATGCATGCAGGATGGGCGGCGATGAATTCGCAGCGATGTTGTTCTTCGGAAAAAATATTCCTGACAAAGCAATAAGGGAGAGAGCACAGCAGATATTCGACAAAGTTAATCTCACTGTGAAATCTGCAGAGGGAAGTTCCGGTATATCCATGGGCGCAGTAATAGCTAAAACAGAGGTGACCTTTAATCAGTTGTATGAAGAGTCAGATAATGCACTCTACAGTGCAAAGGAAAAGGGAAGAGGCAGAATTGTGGTTGTGGGGCATGGACAGAAAGCATAAATCATAAAATGGCAGAAAGGTTATAAAATTCGGAAAATTGGTCAGGAGAAGAAAAATATATAATCCATAAACATCAAATAAGTGAATATGGAATTCACAATGTAAAGGTGCATTTTCAGTGTTATACGAAACAAACATAAGAAGATGCACCTTTTATTTTCTTAAAAAATCCCCGCATAAAATCAAATAAAAGAAAGCTCAAAGGGATAGTAATTACCCCGGCAGTGGTTATAATTAATGGTGATATGCAAATATAAGCATGCAGATCTTCCTTTGGGGATCTGATGAGATAACCAGGCTGACGAGTTGGATTTCCTATGAAAGTATGGCATGTCAATCAGGAGGATATTATGAATATTTTTGATATAGTGGGACCTGTAATGGTAGGACCTTCAAGCTCCCACACCGCAGGTGCGGTAAAGATAGGATATGTGAGCAGAAAGCTGTTGGGGGAGGAAGTAAAAGAAGCACGGATACTGCTTTATGGCTCATTTCTCACAACAGGTACGGGTCACGGAACCAGAAAGGCACTGGTTGCAGGACTGTTAGGCATGAAGACCGATGATATAAGGATACCGGACGCCATAGAGCTGGCAGAGAAAGCAGGCATGAAGATAGAATTCGGCGAGGCACATCTGAAGGAGGCACATCCCAATACTGCCAAGCTGTTCCTTACCGGTGTATCGGGAAGAACCCTTGAGATAATAGGACAGTCCCTTGGCGGTTCCAGGATAAATATTGCTGAGATAGATGGAATAGAGACCAATTTCTCCGGGGAGTATCCTACGCTGGTTGTTCACAATCTGGATCAGCCGGGACATGTCTCGGAGGTCACATCCATGCTTGCCCACAAGGGGGTAAATATAGCTTATATGCAGCTTTACCGTTCAAACCGTGGCGGCGAAGCAGTAATGGTTGTTGAATGTGACCAGGAAATACCGAGAGAGGGAATTGAATGGCTTGAGAAGGTAGAGGGCGTGAAAAAGGTCACATATCTGTCAAAATTATAGGTTTGTGAGCCGGGCAAATAATGATCATGTCAGGTTTTAGATTAAGGAGATTGGGTGTATGATAACATATCAGAATATTAAGGATATACAGAAGCTGTGCAGGGAAGAAAAGCTTGAATTTTGGAAGGTCGTAGAACTGGCGGACGCAGAAGAAAGGGGCGTGCCCGAAGAAGAGTCATTTGACATGATGAGTGAGATGTACAAGGCAATGGAACTGGCGGACACCTCCTATGACGGCAGTCTCCGGTCAGCGTCAGGACTTGCAGGCGGAGACGGTGAGAAGCTCCATAGATACAATGAAGAAGGGAAGAATATATGCGGCCCGTTTATCTCCAAGGTTATGGAGAAGGCGATAAAGATGGGCGAGTCAAATGCCTGCATGAGAAGAATAGTTGCGGCCCCGACTGCTGGCTCATGTGGTGTTATTCCGGCCGTGTTTCTTACGGCAGGTGAAGAGCTTGGGATAGACCATGAGCAGATGACTAAAGCCATGTATGTGGCTGCGGGAGTAGGTGCAGTTATAGCGAAGAATGCATCCATAGCCGGGGCTTCCGGCGGATGTCAGGCAGAAATCGGTTCTGCCAGTGCCATGGCGGCAGCAGGACTTGTAAGTGTTATGGGCGGCGATCATGAGGCAATCGGGGACGCGGCAGCATTTGCCCTGAAGAACATGCTGGGACTTGCCTGTGATCCGGTGTGCGGCTTGGTTGAAGTTCCATGTGTGAAGAGAAATGTGGCAGGTGCAGTAAATGCAGTGACCTCAGCCCAGATGGCACTGGCAGGCATAAGGAGTGCCATACCTGTTGATGAAGTGATTGACGCAATGAGGCGGATTGGAAATGACATGTCTCCGACCATCAAGGAAACCGGGCTTGGTGGACTGGCAACGACACCTACCGCGGTGGAGATCGGGAAACGGATGTGATTAACTTTGTAAAAAATGATTTTGTTAAAATTGATTTTAACAAAACTGATTTCAATAAAATATTTACTAAAAATATTAGAGAAACTAAATTTATCAATTATATTTTCAGGAGCAACATGGAAACAATAACAGGACTTATAATGATAAACCTCATAGGCTGCCTTTTCTTCATAAAAGGCAGGGCAGATAAAGATAATATGATGGCAAGGGTAACGTTGGTAAGTGTATTTACTGCTATCCTTGCCGTTACGGTGACATTAAAGTTTGGTAGCACAGGTGAGATCGCCGGATGGGATTTAAGGTTCTGGCGGGCATACGCAGATAACAGTATATTGATATGGTATACCCTTATCATAAACGCTGTTTCTTTCGTAGTCTTTGGAGTGGACAAATATAAGGCGGTGAAGGGACGATATCGTATCCCGGTGGCTGTGCTCATTTACCTTGCATTTGCAGGTGGTTCTGTAGGAACTGCGGTGGGAATGGTGCTGTTCAGACATAAAATAAGAAAGAACTACTTTGCTGTGGGGGTTCCAATGATAATTGTAATGCAGATACTGCTTATGGTGTGTGGGCTCAACTGGGGGTAAAAAGTGCAAATTATTTATCCACCCTGCTGATAAAATAGTCACAACAGGTTGGAAAACATAGCAAACCAATAAAACGAAAAAGACTGTCAAAAGGTGTACCTTTTGACAGTCTTTTTTCATGTACAAGTCTACTACAAATGTTGGAAATGTTCAACAGTAATAGGCTCGTTTTTTGTTCAAAATGCCTAAAAGCCTCCTTTGATTTTGGGACTGTCAAAAGGTACACCTTTTGATAGTAAAGTGGAATCAATAGCTCTATATAAAAAACGAGCTGACATTTAATGAGAAATGGGAGGAGAAACAAATGACAAAGAAAACCATAGCGGTGGCGTTATCATTGTCACTGGGCTTAAGCGGTGTGGCACCTGCCATACCTTCAAATGCAGCAGAGCTGCCGGGGGACACAGGTGTTGTTAATGAGGTGAGTGTTGCAACAGATACAGACGCAGATTATCAGGAACAGGAGGCAGCACAGGCAGACAATGTAGTCCAGGTGGAGAACCTTGTGGCTGTAAATGAGACTAATTTCCCTGACGAAGTATTCAGAAAAGCTCTCAAAGAAACCTATGATACAGATAACGATGGCTACATAGACGCCAATGCAATTACAAGTGTGAAGGCGACCAGATCGGGAGTTACCTCAGTTAAGGGAATAGAATTGTTCCCAAATCTGCAATATCTGATGTTAGGCGGAAACAAGATTTCAAGCATAGATGTAAGTAAGAATACCGAACTGCTCCAGATAAGCATGTTTGACAATGCTCTTACTTCCATTGATCTGAGTCATAATACAAAACTGAAGATGTTTGATTTTGATAATAATAATCTCACATCACTTGATATAGACAACAATGCTGACCTGACAAGCATTACATGTAGAGGTAATAAATTAACATCCTTAAATCTTACAAATCAGGGAGAACTTACATTTCTGGATTGCAGGGATAATAAGATCAGTGAACTGGATCTGAGCAAATGTGAAAAGTTGCAGGGGCTTTATTGCGGCAATAATGAACTTCACACTTTAAACCTTAGGAATAATACTGCACTGAAAACACTTTCCTGTGCATACAATTATTTTGAAGGGGTGGACTTCTCATATCTTGATACAGACAAACTTAGAACCTGTGAGATTACACCTTTTAAGGAACAGGTGCTGTTAAATGAAACAAATTTCCCGGATGACAACTTCAGAACATATTTGTCAGAAACATTTGATCTGGATAAGGATGGAGTTATCTTAAACCACGATGTAAAGGAGTTGCGTGTATCGAACAAGGAAATCAGTTCACTTAAGGGAATAGAACTTTTTCCTGCTATTACAGTGCTCCAGTGTGGCGAAAATCAGCTAAGAGAACTTGATCTCAGCAATAACAAAGCGTTGAAAAGTCTCTGGTGTTATGAAAACAATCTTGAACACCTTGACCTGAGGAATAATACGGCACTTACGTATTTTGATTGCAGAGATAACTATCTGGCAGATGAAGATTTCTCATATTTGAACATTTCCGAAGATAATTTACGATTGACACCTCAGAAAGTAAAAGTAGCCCTGACTGAGGAGAATTTCCCTGATGAGGCCTTTAGAAATTATCTTGCGGAAGAGTTTGATCCGGATGGTACCGGCAGCATAGTGAGGGACAACGTTAAATACCTCCATGCAAATGACATGGGAATAAAGTCTCTTAAGGGCATCGAGCTGCTTACTAATGTGTATGTTATCGAGTGTAATGGAAATGAACTGACAGAGCTTGACGTCAGCAAGAATGAAAAGCTTGCAACTCTGGACTGTGATACAAATAAGCTGACAAGCCTTGATGTTTCAAAAAACACGAACCTTGAGAACCTCAGCATATGTCAGAACAATATTGAGAACATAGACCTGTCAAATAATGATAAGCTTGTCTACCTGGAGTGTGTAAAGAATAAGATTAAAGAGCTTGATGTTACAAATAACTTTAACCTTGAGACCCTGGATTGTGCAGAGAATAAGATTAAAGAGCTTGATGTTACAAATAACACGAACCTTGAGATACTGTATTGCGAGAAAAATAAAATAACCAGTCTTGATCTGACTTATAACAGTTTTCTGAAGCGACTCTGGTGTGGTGACAACGAGATCAGTGACATCGATCTGAGTAGTTGTGAAATGCTTACAGAGCTTAATATTTATTCTGCAGAGCTTACTAAGCTGGATGTGAGCTGGTGCAGCAATCTTCAGAAGCTTTACTGTGGTGGCAATAAGCTCACGAGCCTTGATGTGTCCGGCAATACAAAGCTTGAGACCCTGGATTGCTATGAAAATAAAATAACCAACCTTGATCTGAGCACAAATACTGAACTTACCTGTCTGGATTGCAGTTATAACAGGCTTGAGAAGCTTGATCTCAGAAAGAATACAAAGCTTAACTGGTTTGATTGCGAGGAAAACTATATGCCTGACGAGGATTTTTCATATCTTGATAAAGATAACATGGAGAAATGCAATACAGGCAATCAGCACAAGGTTGAAGATATCTACATTGACGATAACGGAACCTGGTATTACGTGAAATACGGTGAGAATGATAAGAATGCGACTAAGCTGTTCAAGTATGAGGGCACATGGTATTACGTGAATAAGGGTATTGTTGATTTCAATGCCACAACCCTTGTAAAACACGGTAATAGCTGGTACTACGTGAACAAGGGTAAGGTTGATTTCAAGGCAAGAACTCTGTGCAAATACAATGGTGTCTACTACTTTGTACAGAATGGCAAGATGGATACCAAGTCAGTGACTCTCTGCAAGTACGGCAGCAGCTGGTATTATATCAAGAATGGTAGGATTGACAAAACAAGAACCCTCTGTAAGTACAATAATACCTACTACTTCGTGCAGAACGGCAAGATGGACACCAAGTCAGTGACTCTCTGCAAGTACGGCAGCAGCTGGTACTACATAAAGAATGGTAAGATCGACAAGTCAAAGACCCTGTGCAGATACAACGGCAAATGGTACTACGTGAATAACGGCAAGGTTGATTTCAATTACACAGGAAATGTTACCTACAATGGCTCTGTTTACTATGTTAAGAAGGGAATTATGCAGAAAAAGGTAAAATAAATACTGACGGCTGATCATTTGCAGATCAGTGGAGAATATCGGCTCATTTGTAGTTGCATTAGTGATTGCAGATGAGCTGATGTTAAAATGATAGATTTTTAGGCTGAATTAGGAGGGAAAAATGAGAAAACACAGTAGGATATGGGCAGTTCTGGGACTTCTGATCCTGACCATCTGTCTGTGGGGCTGCGGCGACAAGGCAGGTACCACCACAGAAAAAAAGGAGAGCATAAGTTCTTTATCAGAATCCGACTATGGCAAATATATGGATGCGTATCTGGATTATGCCAATGCTCATGAAAATGACCACGCAGGATATAAATGTGGCTATGCCATGACGCTTGACGCAACCGATTATCCGGTTCTTGTGATGGCGTATCTTAAGGATGATCAGAGTTCTTCTGATGATTACTATGATGATGATTACTATGATGATGATTACTATGGTGAATATGACAGTGATTATTCTGATGACCGGTCAGAGGCAGGCTCTCCATACATGTACTGGGATTTCCTGGGATACAAGGATGGCGAGGTTGAAACGATTGAAGAACTGACAGCCTCAGAGGATGAAAGGGTAATAATTAATTGCGATGGAATAGTTGCCAAACGCAAGGACAGCTCGGAGGGGCAGATTTACCTTATAAAGAAGGGCAAATGGCAGGAGCTTTATTCTTATGCCATAGACCGAAGTCAGGGAGTTGCCCTGGCATATATCAACGGCAAGGATGGCAAGCAGACTGTAAAATTCCAGGATGAAGATGGTAATCTCACAACTGCAAATGACTTTGAGAAGGAAATAAAGAAGCTTTTTCGCACCATATATGGCAAAAACGATTATTATACCGAAACAATACAGAACATGACGCTGTACGAGCTTCTGGCGGATGATACAGTTGCCGTATCACCTGTTCTCTATGCAGGAGAAAAAAACGCAGCTGACGATTATAATGAAGCGTCAGCAATATATAACAAAATGCAGTTTCAGACAGTTATTTCTGATATGAAAGAGCAGTGGATACATACCCAGGATGGACTTTACAGTTATCTGGTGGATGACAGATATCGCATGGTAAAGTCTGATACTGATGGCAAATTCTACGAATTGGACTGCAAGGGACTTCTCAGAAGAGACATGAACTGGATAAAGGATACCAAATTTGTGGAAGAAGCGAAGGGTGCTTTCTTCGCTGAATGGTTATCTGATTGGGCAAGAGATTATGTTGATAACGACCATATAAACGATGATCCATATAAAGCTTTCTCAGATGTGGAGGATGAAGCCTGGATAGAAAATGAACTGGGAATGGGCGATAAAACCGGTGAAACTGACCAGGACGATATTACCCCGAAAACAAATGATGACGAGATCGTTCTTACAGTTGATGAGAAGAAGGAAATGCTCAGTTCATTTGTCCAGTGGTTCTATTCGGAGGAAAGACTTTCCAAGCTGGCTGCATGGAATGAACTGACCGGTGCTTCATCACCGCTGATAGGATACTGGCAGGGAGAACATGTTGGTATGGCGGTTATGAATTATACCGATATTGAACGTGGCGGATTATATTTTTATATTCTGAGCACACTGGGAGATGGCGGGATGGATTTCACCAGTATATATGAAGGTAATGCAGAAAAAATCACGCTGGTTAACGCCGTGGACTTAAAGCTGGAAGATGACACACATATAACACTGTCATATGAACAATGGAATGGTGAGGAAGAAGAGGAATACAGTGAAAGTCTTACAAAGGGAGAAGTGCCACAGACAGTCCTTGACGAGTATGCAGGAAAATGGATTGATGGTTTTGGCGAAAAGGGTTGTATTGATATTTCATTTGACGCTGAACATGGACATATTAATATAAATGGCGAAAAGACTAATGGCTTACCTGAAAAGGCAGAAAATATATATTTGTATAGTGGAGATGGAGCACTGGTGTGTTTCACATCGGATGTGACTCAGGATTATGACTCTAAGTACAGTACGTTCCCACAATATGCAACCACTACATTGGTCTTAAGTGATGATAAGTTATCTTATGCGGTTGAAGGGCACTATGATGATGGAACAGGTTGCACAGACGATATTGAAGAAAGGGGATACGGATATGAAAGGGTCCCTGAAGGTGAGGAGCCTTGGGAGACTTCCTATCGTAATTACATGGGGGACCTTGGGGATAGTAAGTGTGCATTGTTCTACCTTAATGACGATGATATACCGGAAATATATTTTTATGACACGGGGTATGTAGGTACATATGAAGAGGGCAGTGTTCGCATATATGAGAATGTAAAAAGCAATGGAGATAGGTCTGTATGTTGTATCCAACCCAACACACTTGTATATGCACCACGGAGCAATAAGTTTGTGACTACCAAGGGCAGTGAATTGGAGGGACATGAACTCAATGGTGAAAAATTGGAAGCTTATAATGGATGTACTTTGAATGAAGGCAAAGACCCGAATGATTACCAACATGGGATAAGCTTTCTTGCGGAGGATAATTTGACAGGAGAAAAGGTAATTTTCTACGACACAGTTGAAGCGGCTAAAAAGGCTTTGATGGGTAATTAATTATTGGGTCAAGTTTTATATGATAACTTGACATGCAGCGTCAGCCCTTTGCCGAGAGGAGGTCCCCATGCATCGTAGATGCATATAAAATGGTACCGACGATATGCCACCGAGAGATTGTGCCCATGCGTTGAAAACGCATATTTGAATGGCACAATCGACTTGCCGCCGAGTGTAAACGAGGGGGCGTTACCCATAATGGGAGTGGGCAATACCTATGAAGGCAAATTTTAAATGGGCTGATGTTCAAATTTAGGAGGAAAGATGATGGGAGAACAGCAGTATCAACAGAATATGAATTACCAGCAGAATGGTAACTATCAGCAGGCAGGTTATGGGCAGGCTGCGTATCAACAACAAAATAATGGTGGGCAGCAGTACAGTCAGGGCGGTGTATGTCCTGCATGTGGAACGCAACTGATAAATGGGGTCTGTCCAAGATGTACAAACGCACAGATGATGGCAGCACAAAACAAAAATGACGCAAGATTTACCCGGTTGTTTATGAGTCCTAATGAAAAGCTTGTGGCAACATTGGGAAATAACTACATTCAGAATTATTTGCACAACGGCTCAGTGAGGAATGGCTTTGCTGTGGTTAGTGACAAACGTGCATACTTTTATGGTACGTCATATACTATTTCCTACAATAGTAAAGGAAAACCTAGAGCAACAAAAACTAATAGAAGTCAGGTGGTTGATCTAAAGGACATTACAGGGACAGGTTTTAAAAGAACAAGCAACATAGGATATGTTATTGCTGCAGTTGTATTTACTATACTGGCGATTTTTTCACTTTTCATTATGATGAGTAAAGTAAGTCAAAGTTCGTATAGTTATAGTCGAGAAAGAAATTATGTTGTAACCACTGAGCAGAGCATGAGTTCTCCGAAAAATATAGGAGGATCATATGGTATGACTCTTAGCCGTGGGGCAGACTCAGAAGAAGTTGGAGCTATTATATTTTTAATTGCAGTATTAGTTGTATGGATAGTTTTGATGTACAAATATTATCAAAGCAGACTTTCACTGATCTCTATCCAATATGCAGGTGGCGAAATAGCTTTTGATATAAAGTGGTTTTCACAGCAGGAGATCAATAATTTTCAGCAACAACTTCGTCTTGCGAAGGATAGAGCTATAGAAGCATCTGAAAATGCCATGGCAGACAGATTTTCCAGTGCAGTTAATGGGGCATATATGTTACAGAATAATGTGGTAAGAAACAGCGGGGCAGATGAATTGATGAAATATGCACAACTGTTGGAGAAGGGATATATAACCCAAGAAGAGTATGATAACTTGAAAAGGAGAGTGCTGTAATATTGGGAGGTATATATATCGGATCATTATCGCCAAGATCAGGAAATATTACATTTGCAAATGGATATCTGATGATACAGGGAAATCACTACAATCTCCGTGACTGGTATATCCGTCGTGGGGCAGGGGATGTGTCCATACGTTCCCAGGACATACTTAGCATTGATTTCATCAAAATGCGTTCGAAAATGCTGTTGATGATATTCATTGCATATGCATTTGTCATGATCAGCTTCGGGAAGAAGATCTACAAACAGTCGGAGGCAGCATTTGCAGTGTTGGTGGTAGGCTGTCTCGGGATTTTCCTGTGGTACATATTAAAGCAATACAAATTTATTAGAGTTTCGTCTGCCGGATGTACGGTGGCATTAGAAACGAAATATTATCCAATAAACCAGTTGGAATACATGATATCCTGCTGGAATTACATGAGATATGGAAACAATCAGTACTAATGATGACTGAGTAAAGTGGAGAGAAGAAATGGTAAATAACATTAGAGCGGGCCTGATAAGTGCGAAGGAAGGAAAGCAGGAGGGCGTAGATTTCCTTTACTACAATACATATCAGGATCAATACAGGAGAATATATCCCATGGTGGCGAACCTTGCTCTGTCTGATGAGGAGAAGACAAGGTTCACACAGGATATTCTTGCGGAGAGCTACAATTTTGTATTTGCAAATATCAATGCGGTGCAATCCGAGGAGCAGTTTATGGACTGGCTGCCAAAGGTGATAGATGATATTGCAAAGAGAAAAATATATGAATTTTTAGGCTCCGGAGCAGGACAGACGTATGGAGTTTTGGGAGCTGAAACATATGAAGACGGCGAAGAGAAAGGCCCCGGTGCCGGCATAGCTACAGGGGCAGCAGTTGGAGCAGCAACAGGTATAGGGGCTGCAATGTTTAATGGGGCTTATGGGGCTGCAAATGTTGAGGCAGCAGGCTCTATGGTTGGAGCTTCTTCAATAGGAGGCAAGGCGGCAGCAGTTGGAAGATCAGCTTCTGCAGGCAGGGCAGTGTCTGTTGGAAATAAAGCTTTGGCAGGTAAGGCAGCGTCAGCCGTGGAAGCCGGAAAAGGCGTTGTAACTGCGTCAGTTAAGGCTTCCGGAACTATAGCTAAGAAAACGGTAGGTGCCGTAGCCAAGGAGACTGTGGGAGCAGTTGCCAGAGAAACCGCCGGAGCAGTGGCAAAAGGTGCAGTAGCAGGGGTAGCCAAGACAGGAGTATTTGCCTCTGTTGGGGCGAAGATCGCATGTGCTGTGGCGTGTGTAGCTGTACTTGGAGGAACTGCCACAGGCGTTATATTGCACTTGCATGATAAGGATAAAGAGGTGATCGCAGAACCAACAACCAAGGCTACAAGTGAGGTGGCAGTGTCAGAAGAGACCACAACTGAGGGGACTACTGAGATCACTACAGAAGCTACAACGGAAGTGACCACAGAGGCACCCCCACCGGAACCTTATGAGATAGCAGTGTCTGAAATCCCGGAAAAGGATAGTCTGTATGTGTTCCTGAATAAATTTGAAAATTATGGAACAGCTACAGATAAGGATTATTCCTGTGAAAATCCACCGGATAATATGTTAGCTCAGATACTTAGTACCAAAGAGCATGATCAACATGAAATTGTGGATCTGACATTGGCACCTGAATATCAATTCAGCCAGGAGGATACATCAGTAGATTATATAAAGTGTGGCAGATATTCCACAGCAGGAATTGAATGGATTGAAAAGAATGTTTTAAATATGTCAGATGACCATATAAAGGCGATGAAAGAGTCACTTCCAAATGAACGTCCATCAGAAGCAGGGATTTATCTCGAGGGAAATGAATATTGCTATGTGGATGATTGTATTGATGGAGGACTTAATGAGGAGAATTACGCCAACAAAATATTAGAGGCTAAATATGATGGAACCTACTATTATCTTACAGTTGATGGATATCGTCCTGAGGATTATAACAAAATCGAGAAGACAGATGACGAAGGCACTCCGGTAATAAGCAGAACCCAGTGGAAACTGGAATTAAAGGAAATGGATGGCAAAAAGTTCTGGTCAATATATGAGTGCAAGAGTCTTCATGCGGACTGGGCTGTGGCATATGCAGATAAGCTTAAGGAACTTGATCAGGCAGGAGCAGGAGCGCTGCAGTATGTCTCAGATGGTGGATATTTTGCAGCTGCAAATATTTCTAATGACAATATTCCTGAAATAACATATGTATCGGGAACAAGAGGCGGTCTTGGAAATGATTGTATGATAATGACATACTATGACAAACAGATAACGTATGAGAATATTACAGGACTTGGGGGATTTAATTTCATTGAGAAGAGTGGAAAATTTACAGCTAGTGAAATGTCAGGAGTTTTAGGCGGCGGAATAAAATTATATTACATAAATAAAGGAAAGATATATGAAAAAGCCTCTGAGACGGAGGTTAGATCCCTTGACGAAAATAATCTAACACATTCGGAATACCACTATGTATGGGATGACCAGGAGATATCAAAGGCTGAATACGAAGAGAAAATCACTCAAACATATGATGAAAATTCAGAAGATTATATAGAAAACTATAAACTGGAAAATGTCACCACCATTGAGCAGATGTGTGACTGGTTAATGCTCCAGCCACCTGAATTACAGTAATATGGGCTTTGACACAATATAAAGTCTGCCAAGTCAGATATTTGCAGAAGCAGATGAGTTTTATTAGTTACAGATAATATTGAATGAAAACACATTTTGATGGAAAGGATGGGATACGTAATGAGAAAAAAGTTAATTGCAATGGCCATGACGGTGACGTTGGGGTTCACCGGGCTGGTACCGGCTATAACTGTAAACGCGTCAGGAAATATAGAAGATACAGGCATTGTGAGTGAAAGCACAGTATTTGCAGCTACAGATACAGACGCAGGAAAGGATGACAAGACCGGACAGGTAGAGATCAATTCGGATAATTTCCCTGATGACAACTTCAGGCAATATCTTTCTAATACCTATGATAAGGACGGAGATGGCTGGATAGATGTGGCAAAGGTTACTTATATTTATGTTCAGGGGGATAAAGTTAAATCCTTGAAGGGCATAGAGTTATTAACAAGTTTGGAGAAGCTTAGCTGTGTAGGAATTGTCAAAGATTTGGATAAGGATGAGCCAACACTTGAGGGGATCAAGGAGGTAGATCTCAGCAAAAATGTAATGCTGACAGAACTTGAAATCTGTCAGAATGGACTGACAGAGCTTGATCTGAGCAATAACGTGAATTTAAAGAAACTTAATTGCAGTTGGAATAAGCTTACATCCATTGATCTCAGCAGAAATACAAAGCTTGAAGAGCTTGATTGTTTTAATAATAAGCTTGAGGTTCTTGATGTAAGCAATAATACAGAATTAACACGGTTACAGTGTACGTTCAATAATATTGTCACATTGGACGTGAGCAACTGTCCGAAGCTTACCGGTATTGCGTGCTATAAAAATAATATCCATAAATTGATCCTGAACGATAATGTTAAATATGAATATTTAGCTTGCCAGGGTAACTGTCTTTCGGAGAGTGATATTACATATCCGGACAAGAAACTTATTGATGGTCTGGATGAACAGAAACACGAATACACGAAGCTGTTCAAGAATGCTGTTCCTGCCACATGTACGGAGCCCGGTGTTACCGGTGATGTATATTGCGAAGTCTGTGGTATAAAGGTTGAGGACAGTAAGCCGGTTCCTGCCAAGGGACACACAGTGGTGGTTGACGAAGCCGTGGCTGCAACCTGTACTGCACCGGGATTTACAGAAGGAAGCCATTGTGAGGACTGCGGAGAGATATTTGCAAGGCAGGAGGAGATACCGGCACTGGGACACAAATGGAATCAGGGTGTTGTCATTAAGGCACCTACTGCTCTTGAGGCAGGAAGTATTGTATACACCTGTGAAAATTGTAACGAACAGAGAACCGAGACTATTGCACCAAAGGGTGAGACTCTTGTGAAGAGAGATGGCAAATGGTGTTATATAAAGGATGGTGTTCATGATACATCGGCAACCACAGTGGTGAAGTACGGCAGTTCCTGGTATTACGTGAAAAATGGCGTGGCTGATTTCAATGCGAATACGCTGGCGAAAAGAGGAAATAAATGGTACTACGTTGAGCATGGTAAGGTTAATTTCAAGAAGACCGGTCTCTTCAACTGGGGAAATAGCTGGTACTATATAAATGCCGGTGTGGTGGACTTCAATGCAGTTACGCTGGTGAAATACAACGGTAAGTATTATTATGTCCATGGCGGAAGAGTTGATTTCAGAGCTGTTACATTGGTTAAGTACAATAGGACCTGGTATTATATAAAGGACGGAGTTATCAATAATTCTGAGACTTTATGCAAATATAACGGCAAATGGTACTATGTCAATAAGGGCAAGGCTGATTTCACTTACACCGGAAATGTAAAGTACAGAGGTTCATTGTACTATGTAGAAAAGGGCGTTATGCAGAAGAAGCTCGGAAGGGCGTAGAAATAAACAAAGTATAAATTCTACCATAGTGTCTTGGGTCACAATATCATACATGATACTCCAAAAAGCAAATAACAAGTGTTAGGAAATTGAATGGAATATCATAAGGAGGGTATGATGGATAAATCCCGACAAGGTGATTTCGCTGTTATTGAACGAGATTGACATCAGTTCCCTTGAAGGAATAGAACTGTTCCCTAAGTGGTATTACACAAAATATGGTGACAAGGATTTAACGGTGACCAAGCTCTTTAAGTACAATGGAGAATGGTACTACGTAAAGAATGGTGCGGGCATAGCATTTGCAGTGTTAAAGTTTAGCAGATGTTATGCCTGCTTTTTCTATATCCGGTTGAATAAGCTCTCATTTGATGGTAAAATTTCATGGACATAAAAGCTTTAGCAAATGGTAAAAACAGTACACTTAAAATTTTTGACAGAGGTTAAAAACAATGCAGAAGAAGATAGCTTTAATAAATGACGTTACCGGTTTTGGAAGGTGCTCCATAGCAGTTATGGCTCCCATAGTTTCAGCCATGAAGATACAGGCTGTTACGGTGCCTACAGCCATACTTTCAGCCCATACCCAGTTCCCTACATTTTACTTTGATGATTATACAGATAAGATGGAAGACTATATACAGACCTACAAGGAGCTTAATCTGGAATTTGACGCAATATCCACAGGCTTCTTAGGTTCGGAACGACAGGTTGAGATAGTTACGGATTTTATAAAGTACTTTAAGAATGACAGGAACTTTGTAATAGTGGACCCGGTAATGGGAGACTATGGCAGGCTGTATCAGACCTATAATAAAGCCATGTGCAACAGGATGAAGGAGTTGGTGAAGTATGCAGACATAATCACTCCTAATCTTACAGAGCTTACCACCCTGCTGGATCTGCCATATCCTGATCACACTGTTACAATAGAAGAGCTTAAGAAGATGTGCATTGCCCTGGCTGCCCAGGGACCGAAGCATATAGTGGTGACAGGGATACGTTTTAATAAAACCCAGATTGCAAATTTCATCTACAACAAGGATGAGGACTTCCAGATGGTCATGGCTGACAGGATCGGCGGAGACAGAAGCGGCACAGGTGACGTGATCGCGTCTGTAATAGCAGGCATGTATATGAACGGACACAGCTTTTACGAGTCGGTAAAAAAGGCCGCCGCATATGTGTCAAAGTGCATAAGCTATTGCGAGGAGAATAAAGTGCCCGAATACTGGGGGCTGTGTTTTGAGATGTATCTGAAAGACCTTGTGGACGAGTGCTGAAGAAGTCGTGATAAATTGATTGGACAGCATAATTTCAGAACATGAGAAAATTAGATTTAAAATTTTTGTTTATGATAAATTGTGTATAGTATAGAATATTAATTAT
>OJJV01000509.1_pt1 | contig 24218 bp, 27 predicted proteins | sample 1596391 | NCBI WGS metagenome assembly OJJV01 (sample SAMEA4350164, study PRJEB24818) | metagenome | biome: human; feature: gut; material: faeces | place: Denmark | collected 2013-09
AATTATAAGTTTATATTGTTAAATAGAAATGAGATAAATTTAAAAGAAACAATAAAAGAAAATGAAACTTTAAATAAAAATAGGTTGAATTTCTATTATATGGACAATATGAATGATATAAAAATAAGTTCTACATGTATAAGAAATGCAATAAAAGATGAAAAGGTACATGATGTAAAAGGTATGGTTGATAAAAATGTATTAGAATATATAAATGAATATAATTTGTATAGAAACTAATTTATTCTAAAAATCGATAAATTACCTTGAAAAAAATGGATAAACAAGATATAATGAAAATATATAGCAACTATGTAGATACTAAACGAAGGATAACAATCACAGGAAGGAGCGATTTTTATGAATATAAAAATAACAGGAAAGGAACTAAAGGCAACAGATTCAATAAAAAACTATATTGAGAAAAAATGCGAAAGATTAGTAAAATACTTTGGAGAAGATTTTGATGTACAAGCAACAATAAAAACAGAAGGTAAAGATCAAGTTGCAGAAATGCATGTAAATACAACAAACGGTGTATTTAGAGCAGTTACAGGAAGTAAAGATCTATATGCTTCTATAGATAAAAATATAGACATTGTTGAAGGTCAAATAAGAAAAATGAAAACAAAAAAAGATAAACAAAATATGACAGAATCTATTCGTTTAAAAGAAACTAATATGAGCTTCGAAAAAGAAGAAGAAATAGAAAACGAAATAGTAAAAACACTGTTTTATGATGTAAAACCAGTTTCACCAGAAGATGCTAAACTTATATTACAAGAAGAACCTCAAAATAAATTTTTAGCATTTGTAAATGTTGAAACAGGAAAAGTAAATGTTATGTATAAATTAAAAGATGGTAAAAATTTTGGTTTAGTAGAACCAGAAGCATAAATATAGAAAAGAATAAGTAATCTTTTTAGATTACTTGTTCTTTTTTTTGTTCTTCTTTTTGCTCTTCTTTTTCTTCTATTTCGAATCTTGGATTAAATGTTGTTTTAAACCATTCGAGAATTTTTTCCAAAAAACTTTTCCGCATATATGATATCCTTTCAAAGTTAGTATGGTGTAGTGATTGAGCCAATCAAATGAAATCCTATTTCTGCTGCTTCAAGATATTCGTTTTCTGATAAGCAATAATATTTGTTTTTTATATCATATTTTCCAACAAATAATATTTCATTATCATTTCTATATGAACTTATTACCCAACCATCATCTATATCATTATTATATATTATTTTGTTCTCTTTAGTCAATATATTTAAAGAGTAAATAGTTTGATAATTTGCATAGTCTGTTATACAATAAATTAAATTATTATTATTAATATGAATATCAAATTGACCACACGACAATTCTCCATTTTTTAAAGTTACATTGCCATTATAACTAATTATTTGTTCAATATTATTATTGTTTATATAATAAATTGAAAACTCCTCTTCTTTTTTATTGTTTTTATAATAATTTTTTATAGTTGTAATATAAATATCACATATTATTAATATTATAATAGATATAAGAAATGTGATTATTAATTATATCTAACAAGTAATAAAAGCAAAACAATATATAATGAAACAACATATTTTGTAGATGTAATTAAAAATAAAGATGTTGATTACTAAAATAATATAATTCTTTAACAATAGAGACCTTAGGCTCTATTGTTCCACTTGAGACCTTAGACTCAAGTGGTATAAAATAATAAAAAGCATAAACTTTATTAGGAGGTTTTTATGCTTTATAGTTTATTTAATTTTATTGTTAATAATCTTACTTTTTTTACTGGAGCATATTCTAATAATGTCTTTCCTGATCCTTTATCAAAAGAAGAGGAAGAGAAGTATATTGAAAAAATGATGAAAGGTGATAAAGAGGCTAGAGCTAAATTAATAGAACATAATCTTAGATTAGTAGCTCATATAGTTAAGAAGTTTGAATCTAGTACTAATGATGTTGATGACTTAATTGGTATTGGTACTGTTGGCTTGATTAAGGGTATTGATAGTTTCTCTCCAGATAAGAATATTAAACTGGCTACTTATATAGCAAAATGTTCGGAAAACGAAATTCTTATGCATTTCAGATCTGATAAGAAGAATTCAAAGAATGTTAGTATTTATGATGGAATAAGTTATGATAAAGAAGGAAATGAGATTACTATTTTAGATGTACTTAAAACAGAAAATCCTGACTATGCAGAAGAAATATATAAGAATGATAATATTAAATTACTTAGAAAATATCTTAATATTTTAACTAAAAGAGAAAGAGAAGTTTTAACTAAAAGATATGGACTAGATAATACTGATGAGATTACTCAGAAAGAAATTGCTAAGGAACTAGGTATTTCTAGGAGTTATGTATCAAGGATAGAAAAAAGGGCTATTACTAAAATACTTAGAGAATTTATTAGAAATGATAATAGTACAAAAGAAAATTCTTAATAATTACTTGACTAAATGGTATTTTTATGGTAAAGTTAATAACGAACTGATGAGGAGGTAATTCTATGGAAAATATATCAACTAAAAAGACTAGATCTGTAAATAATAGACCTAACTGTCTTAAAATAACTAAAGGTACTCAAAAAGTAAATATGACTACTGTTACTTTAAAAGATGGTAGTAAAGTTAAGACTAGTGTTAGAGAAGCTAGATCTATGAAAAAGAATAATGAATTGGCATAATTAAGATAGAATAATCTATCTTTTTTTGTTACATAATAATTAAAAATGAGACTATTATAGTCTCTTTTATATTTTTTCTTTTTCTAATTGTCTTCGAATAAGTTTATATACTTTGGTTTTATCTTTATATTCTGAATAAATATTTCCATAGAATTCATAGTTTCTATCTTTTATATAATTTGAATTAATAAGAATATATCTCTCTATTAATTTATCTTGTTCAATTTTTCTTTTTACTGCGAGAAATAGGTCATTCTTGGCATATAGAACAATATTTTTTTCTTTTAATGGAGATGTATAGCTAGTATCTAGCATACCATTCATTCTAATCGGTGTTGTTCTTACAAATTCTTTTCCAATAAATGATGATTCGTTTAAAAACTCTGATAGTTTCATATATATTCTTTTCATTTCTTCAACGCCATTATATTTTCTTTCTTGAAAATTATTTTTCATTAACAAGTTTATACCATCATTAGTATATAATCTCCAAAAGGTATCTGTACCGCTGTAATCTAATTTACCTCTTTCTTTTTCTAAAGATGATTTTACACTCTTTGATAATTCTATAACACCAAGTGTAAAAAGATTAGGATCTTCAGTAAAAAGTTTTTGTAATTCTTCTATTTTTTCATCTATTTCTTTTATATCAGCACTTGGGTTATAAATTTCTGGTCCTTTTTTTAAATATATTTCGCCATTATAAATAATATCCATAATACCCTTCTTTCACATATATAGTATCATAAATAGTTTATTTAAACAAGATTAATTACTTTGTTTTTTCTTTTTGGCTAACTCTAGTATTTTACTATAATATTCTTTACCTAGCATATATTCTTCTTCGATTATTTCCTGATTTATATTTTTATTTTCTGACATATAAAAAACTCCTTTCTTTATTATTATTTAGAAGGGAGTTTATTTTTATACTAATAAACTATTTATTTGAGATACTGGATCAGTACTTTTGGTTATGTAAGAACCTACTACGGCGATATTGGCATCTTTAACTAGATTTATGGTATTGTTATTGATTCCGCCATCTACTTCAAGAAGGATATCTCTTGTACCTATTAGTTCTTTTATTTCTTTTAATCTTTTGGTACTTGACTCTAGGAATTGTTGACCTCCTAGTCCTGGTTCTACAGTCATTACTAGAATTAAATCTATATCATCTAGATATGGTATCAATTTATTTATATCTGTATTGGGTTTTATTGATAATCCTCTTTTGAATCCTAATGATTTTATTTTGGATAGTATTTCTTTTATGTCTTTGTCTATTTCAAGATGTATTGTTATATTTTCAATATTATCTAAATCTTTTATATTATCTATATACTCTTCAGGACTATCCATCATTAAATGAATATCTAATTTTTTTGTTGATATACCAGATAGTTCTTGTAATTCTGGATATGGTAATGTTCTTTGAGGAACAAATTGTCCATCCATTACATCCATGTGAATATATGAAATATTAGTATTATTTAGTATTTTTATCATTTCTTTTTTGTCTACTGAGTTTAGTATTGATACTGATATTTTCATATTATTTTCCTCCGATGAAAGATTTATAGTTATTATATCTTGAAGGAAGTATATTACCTTTTTCAAGTGTTTCCTTTATATAGCAACCATCTTCTTTAATATGCATACAATCTCTATATTTACAATAGTGTAGGCCATCAAACATTTCTTTCATATTATCCCTTATATCTAACTTAGTCATTCCTCTAAAGTCTACTGAAGAGAAACCTGGAGTATCGGCGATTAATGCACCATCTACTTCGTATAATGTTACACATCTTGTAGTATGTTTTCCTCTTCCTAGGGCTTTTGATATTTCATTTGTTTCGAGTGATAAGTTTTTATCTAATCTATTTAGAAGAGATGATTTACCTGCACCTGACTGTCCTGCGAGTACTACTTTTTTATTTTTTATTATTTTTTTTATTTCTTTAATATTATTATTATCAGTTACTATATAACCAATTCTTTGATAGTAAGAGGTTATTTTATCTATTTCATTTCTTTCTTCTTCGGTTAATAAATCTAGTTTGGTTAGACATATTACTGGTTCAATATTATTAAATGATATTATAGTTAATAATTTATCTAATAAATTACTATCAAAGTTTGGTTCTTTTACTGATACTGCAATTAAAGCGATATCTATATTGGCAATGGGAGGTCTAATAAGAGAATTCTTTCTTGGTAATATTTCTAGTAGGTAATTATTTATATCATCTATTATTACTGAGTCTCCTACTAGAGGGGTTATTTTATCATTTCTGAATTTTCCTCTTGGTTTGCAAACATATAATCCATTTGATGTTCTTACTGTGTAATCATTACTTTGATTTTTAATTATTATTCCTTCCATTTATGCTCCTTATTAATTTGTCTTTTCATCACTAGGTAGTAGTGGATCGGTTGGTGTTTTATCATCTTTCTTTTCTGGTTTCTTTGATAATGTTATTTTTAATGTATATCCTTCATATATTGGATCTCCTACTGCTCTATTTTGTGATAAAACAATGTCTTCTTCTACTTCGTCTGTTTCTTTGTATGATTTATCTAGTGTTAGATTGTATTCTTTAACAAAGTCTTCTACTTGTGATAATGTCCATTTTTCTTTTACCATATCTGGATAAACATCTACTTCTGGTATATATAATATAACACTATCATTAGCATATAATTTTGTCTCTTCATCTTTATTGAAGGCTGGTTCTTGACTTATTATGTTATCTTTCTTATCTTTATATTCTGAAGCGTTTTCTACTGATTTGGTTTTCATTTCTACTTTGATGCCTTTGGCTTCTAATTTACCTTTTATTTCATAATAGTTTTGACCGGTATAGTCCTCAAGGACTACATATTCTTTACCTGATGATTCAACAATTGTTATTGTACTCTTCTTAGTTCTAGTAGAACCGGCTTTTGGTTCTGTTCTTATTACTTTTCCTTCTTCAACAGTAGCGCTTTCTTCACTCTTTGTGGTATATTCTAAACCTTTTTCTTTTATCATTTTGATAGCTTTTTCAGTAGTTAATCCTACTACATTTGGTACTTTTACTTCTTTTACATCTTTACTTGTTATTAGTAAGTATACACCTGCGAGTACAATTAATGTTCCTAAAAGAACCACTGCTAGAATGATTGGTAATTTATTTTTTTCATCTTTCTCTTTTAGTACTGAATCGTCATCAGTATCTTCTTCTTTAGCTGTTGGTTTATCTATCACTTGTTTTATTTCTTTTGTAACTTGTGGTATAACCTTTGTCTCTTCAAGATCATTTTCTGGATATTCATATACTAATCTCTTTTCATTATCTCTTTGAAGAGCTGTCTGCAAGTCTTTATACATATCTCTAACATTATCATATCTGTTCTTTGGATTTTTAGCAGTCGCTTTTAATACGATGTTTTCAACAGATTGTGGTATTGTTGGATTTTGTTTTCTAATACTTGGTATTTTTTCTTTCATATGTTTTAAGGCTATTTCAACAGCAGTATCTCCTTTAAATGGTACAGAGCCTGTTAATAGTTCGTACATTAATATTCCTAGAGAATAAATATCACTTTTTACTGTAGAACCTTTTCCATTAGCTTGCTCTGGAGGAAGATAATGAACTGAGCCCATTACTGAATTTGTTTGTGTTAACTGTGTTGAATTTAGAGCCATAGCTATACCAAAGTCAGTTATTTTTACTAGTCCATTGTCCTCAATCATTATATTTTGTGGTTTAATATCTCTATGAATTATGTAGGCTTCATGAGCATGGGCTAAACCATCTGTTAACTGTGTCATTATATCTATTACTTCATTTAGAGTAAGTGCTCCTCTTTTTTGAAGTAATTGTTTTAATGTTTTTCCTTCAATATATTCCATTACGATGTAATAATTTCCATCTTCTTCACCGACATCGTATACTTCAACAATATTTGGATGTGATAAATTTGATACTGATAGGGCTTCTCTTTTGAAACGACGAATAAATTTTTCATCATTTGAAAGATCTCCACGTAATACTTTTATTGCAACTTTTCTATCTAGAATTGTATCATTTGCTAAATAGACATTAGCCATACCACCTTCGCCAATTGTTTTAATAATTTCATATCTATCATTAATCTTTTGACCTTTTGATAGCATTATAAATCACCACTTTCCTTTTTTAGATAAGCAATTGATATATTATCTGTACCACCACGCATGTTACTCTTTTTAATTAGTTTTTCTACTTGTTCTTCTATTGAACTTTTATTATTTAATACTTTTTCTATTTGATCATCTGCGACCATATTTGTTAGGCCATCACTACATAGGAATAATCCTGATACGTTAGTATCTACATCAAAAATATCTATTTCGATTGGATCATTTGCTCCAAGGGCTCTAGTTAATAGGTTTTTTCTTGGATGAAATTTAGCTTGTTCTGGAGTTAATTCTCCTGTTGATACAAGTAAATTTACCAGGGTATGATCCTTTGTTATTTTATGTAATAATCCATTTTTCATTACATATCCTGATGAATCGCCAATATTTCCATATAGTATGTAATCATTTGTTTTGATAGCTATTACTAGGGTTGTCCCCATGCCTTTGCTCTCGGGATGATTTTTTGTATAAGAAAATATTTTTTCATTTATTTCTTTTAATATTCTTCTTAAGTAATCGATAGCATCTTCTTTTTTTCCGAGCGTTTCTAGTTCTTCAAAACTATCTCTAACATGTTCTATTGCTATATTAGAGGCTACTTCTCCTGCTTTATGTCCACCCATTCCATCCGCTACGGCAAGAATGAATTCATTATTATTATTATTTAATATTATTACATTATCTTCATTATGTGTTCTTACTTTTCCTGCATCTGTCATATAAAATGTCTGCATAACTTCACTCCTCTTTTGCTTTGGCTCTTAGCTGTCCACAGGCAGCATCTACATTTCCGCCAAATTCTTTTCTTATTGTTACATTTATATTATTTGATTTAAGTATATCATAAAACTGTAAAATTTTCCACTTTTTTGTTCTTTTGAAGCCAATATTTTCTGTTTCATTATATGGTATTAAATTTACGTAGCAGTTTATTCCTTTAAGAAGTGAGACTAATTCTTTTGCTTCTTTTTCACTATCGTTTATATCCTCTAACATAATATATTCAAAAGTTACTCTTCTATTAGTAAGTTTTATATATTCATTTATGGTATCCATTAATTCTTTTATTGGATAGGCTTTGTTTATTTTCATTATTTTATTTCTTAGTTCATCATTTGGAGCATGCAGGCTTATGGCTAGATTTACCTGTCCTTCTTCTTTCATAAATTTCTTGATTCCTGGTACTATTCCACATGTAGATATAGTTATATGTCTTGAACCAATATCTATTCCTTTACCACAGTTAATTATTTTAACGAAGCGCATAACATTATCATAATTATCAAATGGTTCACCAATACCCATAACTACTACATGAGATATTCTAGTCTTAATGTCTTCTTCAATAAGAAGAATCTGCTCTACTATTTCATAGGCAAGTAAGTCTCTTACTTTCTTTAATCTTCCGCTTTCACAAAAAGCGCATGACATGTTGCAGCCTACTTGTGATGATACACAAATACTTATTCCATAGTCATGAAACATTAGTACTGACTCTATTCTATTCTTATCTTCTAGTTCAAATAAATATTTGTTTACTTCTTTACTCTCTTGTTTTATTAATAGTTTTATTTTGTAGAAAGAGAAATCTTGTTTTAGTTTTTCTCTTAACTCTTTACTAATATTAGTCATTTCACCAAATGAAGTATATCTTTTTTTATATAATCCTTCATATACTTGAGCCGCTCTAAAGGGCTTTTCATTTATACTTATAAAATAATCTTCTAATTCTTTTAATGTTACATCATATATATTTCTCATTTTTTTCACTTCTAACTCTCCATTCTTATTATAACAAAAAAAATATGTTATTAAAACACATTTTTATTATTTTTTTATTTATTACAACTGGTTATTCTTTAATAGTCTTAATGTATTTAGAATGCATAGTACTGTTACTCCAACATCTGCGAATACTGCTTCCCACATAGTGGATAATCCTAGTATGGTTAATATTAATACTAATAGTTTTATGGTAATGGCAAATATTAGATTTTCTTTGATTATTTTATTTGTTTTTTGGGATATTTTTATAGCGGTTATTATCTTTGATAGGTTATCGTTCATTATTACTACATCTGAGGCTTCAATAGCGGAATCACTACCTAGGCTACCCATTGATATACCTATATCTGATAAGGCTAGTACTGGAGCATCGTTTATGCCGTCTCCTACAAATGATACTAGTTCTTTTTCTTTTTTAGTATTTATTAACTCTTCTAGTTTTTGATATTTTTCATTTGGAAGCATTTCATAAAAAACATTTTTTATTCCTACTTTTTTAGCTATTTCTAAGGCTTTTTCTTTGTTATCACCAGTAAACATATAGGTTTCTATATTCATATCATTAAGTACTTGGATTGTTTCTTTAGCACTTTCTTTTATTTCGTCCTTTATTTCTAATTCAGCAACTAAATTATTATTAATCATTAGATAGATATTTTTGGTTTCTTTTTGATTACAGAATTTGGAATTTCCTATTTTGATATTTTGATCTTTATATTTATAGGTTATACCTTTACCTTGATATTCTCTATGTTCTTTGATATCTTCAGTTGATACTTCTTTTCCATATTCTTTAATTATTGATGCTGCGATAGGATGATTAGATAGGCTTTCTCCTTTAGCACATAATTCTAATACTTTGTCTTTGGTATATTTTTTATCATAAATGCTTATTTTTGATACATAAAACTGTCCTGTTGTTATGGTTCCTGTTTTATCAAATACTACTTTTTTGATATTTTTTATACTATCTAAGTAATTACTTCCTTTTATTAGTATTCCTTCTTTGGAAGAAGCTCCTATTCCTGAAAAGTATGCTAATGGTACGGATATAGCAACAGCACAAGGGCATGATACCACTATTATGGTTAAGGCTTTATAAATACTTTCAGTATATGTTAAGTTTGTTATTAATGGTAAAAGGGCTCCTACTAGAATGGCGACGATTAATACACTTAGGGTATATATTGGGGCATACTTTGATACTACTGTTTCGGTTTTGGTTTTTCTTTCAGTAGCGGTTTCTACTAGTGATAATATTCTACTTACTGTAGAGTTTTTGTATATAGAAGTTACTTTTACTTCTATTAAACCACTCTTATTGATACTTCCGGATAATACTTCACTACCTATGGTAGCATTTAATAATTCTGATTCTCCTGTTAGGGCACTAGTATCTAGCATAGCATTTCCTTCTATTATTATTCCATCTAGTGGTACTTTTTCGCCTTCTTTTACGACAATTATATCTCCTACTTTTATGGTTTCTGTTGGTACTACTTTTATAGTATCTTCTTCTTTTAAATTAGAGTTTTCTTCTTTTATATTCATAAGTTCTGATACTGATTTTCTACTTCTATTAACTGCTAATTTTTCTAGTGCTTTTCCTAGTTCATATAGGAATATTACCATTAGTCCTTCATGTAACTCTCCTAATACAAAGGCTCCTATTGTTGATATTACTATTAATAGGTTTTCATTAATTATTTTTTTGGATAACTGTTTAATAGCGGTTATAAAGGTACTATATACTAATACTATATAACTTATGATAATTAGAATTAGATTTAAATGATATGGTAATTTTGTTATACAGCCTATTAATCCTAATATACCTCCTATTAGGATTTGATAAAATATTTTATAGTTATCTTCTTTTACTTTTTCTTCGCTTAGTATGGCATCTGGTTCTACTTCACTAACTATTTGTTTAACATATTCAAATGGTTTTTCTAAGTCTGTTTCCACAGATACTGTTGATGCACTAAAATTGACTATAGTATTTTTGATGTTTTTGTCTTTATTTAGTTTTTCTTCTATTTTCTTTGCACAATTGGCACAATCTAGGTTTTTGATATTATATTTATATTTCATTGATATGTTCCTTTCCTACACTAAATAGTTTTTTTACATGGTCATCGCTTAATTCGTAATATACTGTTTTACCTATTTTGGTATATTTTACTAGTTTAGCGGACTTTAGTATTCTAAGCTGGTGAGAAATGGCTGACTGAGTACCTCCGACAAGGGCGGCTATATCTCCTACACAAAGTTTGTTTTCTAATAAGACATTTATTATTTTTACTCTAGTTGAATCTGCAAATACTTTGAATAATTCTGCTATATCTATAATAGTATCTTCTTCAAGTAATTTGTTTTTTATGCTATTTATTTCTTTTGTGTCTAACATATTTCCTCCTTATACATGAATATATATTCATATATTTAAATAATATCACTATTAGTATATTATGTCAATATATTTTTATTCTTTATCACTTCAAGTCTGGGTCTTGAAGTGTTGTTGTTAGCCTATAGTCTAACAACAATATACCAATCGTATCTATTATATATAAGCCAATAATTATATACTTTTATTTTGGCAAATATTTTATAAATTATTATTTTTGAGACTATAGGCTCAAAAATATTTTCTAATGACCTTAGGCATTAGAAAACGACGAACTACTTTAGTGTGAGACGAAACTGAAAGAGAGTCTATTTCTTAGACTCTCTTTCTTTATATTCCTCTAGTGTTAGATTATTATTATAAATATAACTAGCTATATTTCCTACATATCTTATATGCCATGGTTCATAACTATATTTTGTTATATCTTCTTTTCCTTCTGGATATCTTAATATAAATCCATATCTATAACAATTTTGATGAACCCATTTAGTTTCTAACAATTCTTCTATTTCATGTTCTATGTAACACTTTTCATCTTTATATATACAAAAATCTATGGCTAATCCTGTTTGATGTTCTGATTTACCTGGTTCTGCTATTCTTGTGATAGCATAAGTAAATCCTTTTTCTTCAAGTAATTTATTATATATTTTTTCTTGATAATCATAATCACGATATCCACTTTCTATATCTATGTGATATCCATATCTTAAAGCATCTTGTTTCATTCTATCAAAAGCATTCTTTGTTTCTCTATCTATTAATATGCCATCTTTGTAACTACTACTAGCTTCTACTAAAGTACTTGGTATATGTGCTCTTGGCAGGGGATTATCTTTATTTACTAAAATATTATAATCCATACGTACCTCCAATATAATATATGCTATAAAAAGAGAAGAGAGACTACTTTAGTTTATCTATCTTCTTATTTAAATTACTTATCTTATTATTTAACTGTTTTATTTCTGACTCTAATTCTTCTTTTTGACTATTTAGATTTTCGTTATTTAGTTTGGCTATATCATAACTTTTTTTTAAGTTATTTAGGTTATCTATTTCTTTTTTTAATTCTTTGTATTCTGCTAGATATTTATCTAACTCTTTATTTTTATTATTTAGAGTTATGTTATTATATAGAGTAATTATTAGGATAGTGAATACTCCTATAAAAGAGATAGTTCCTATTATTTTAAATATTTTATTTTTCATTAGTAGTATAAGGCCTTCTTTCCAAAGTAATTATATCTTTCTCTAAATAGTGATAATGACTGATATTTTATTTTTCCACCGATTGGGTCAGATATTATTATTTTATCAGTAGTATAACCAATTATGACTACAGCATGCTCTCCTGATTTCCAATAGATGGTTTCTCCTGTTGGTTCATATATCCATGATGTTGATATGTGTGGTGTGGATAATCCTATAGATGTCCAGGCTAGTACTGGTCTGCCTGATTTTACTATTTTTAATATTTCATCAAATGAACTACCAGTAGCATTTATTATTCCTGATTTATAGGTACCCGCTACTTTGGCAATAGGTTTTTCATAGACACCATAGGAATTTTGGGTTCTTGGGTCTCCAATAAACTCTAGTTCAGGATTGCCTCCATAGGTAACGTCATCCTTGGTATATGGTGTTTTTCCTTTTTCTAACTTATTTATAATATCATTAGGAGTTACTGATACACCATAATATTTTAATAGAATAGTTAGTGCAACGGATTCACAACCTGTTGGATAGTCGGGATACTGATTGATTGTAGGGACTCCTGTTATATAGGCAGAATTTTTTTCTTCATACTCTTTGGCTAATCTATTATATTCTGCTTCAAGAGTGGTAATGTTACCTTCAAGACCTACAATCTGTTCTTCAAGAGAAGATATGCTATCTTGCAGTTCTTTACTTTTATCTTCTTCTTTGGTAATTAGTTCTTCAACATCTTCGACTTTGAATGTAGTAGCGGAAAATAGTTCTTCAACTTTTTCTCTTACTTCTTCCTCTTCTTTATATACCGAATCTAATGATACTTTACCATCTTCAATTAGATTATTTTGTTTTAATTCTTCAAGAGTAGTATTATTGGAAATAATTAGGTTTTTGTTATCTTGATGTAATACTACTATTTCAATAATTATAGTAATTGAAAATATGATAAGTAATATTTTTTTCATAGTAACTCCTTTTTATATTTTCTTGATATTTGGATGACCTTTCATTAGTTTTCTTATACCGATTGGATGTGGAAAGGCTACGGTTAGGATCGATTTATCTACTCCTATTACGACGCCTTCGCCAAACTCAGTATGAACAATATGTTCTCCTACTGTGTATTCGGCGTTTTTATCAATTTTTTTCTTGATATTTGATACCATCTTAGTAAGTGGTTTTATTCCTTCTACTTCAATATATTCTTTATCTATTTCATTTATAAATCTACTTGGCATATTTCTATTGGTATTTCCAAATAACATACGAGTATCAGCAGATGTTATATAAAGTTTTTTCTTGGCTCTGGTAATGGCTACATAGCATAGTCTACGCTCTTCTTCAATAGCGGAATTGCTTCCGTCATTGATAGCATTATAATGTGGGAATATTCCTTCTTCCATACCAACGATAAAGACATAATCAAACTCTAGTCCTTTTACAGAGTGAACTGTCATTAAACTTACTCTTCCATCACTATCTTGGTGTTCAGTTATATCACTAACTAAGGATATTTCTTCAAGAAAGTCCTCTAGGCTTGCTGAACCATATTCTTCTTCATAACTCTTGGTAACTCCTTTAAACTCGTTTAAGTTTTCTAGTCTTATTTCATCTTCGAGTAATTTAGAACTTTCTAATTCTTTTCTTATACCGCTTTTATCTAGAATATCATCAACTAATTCAGTAAGTGACATTTTCTCACTATCTTTAGTTAGTTCTTCAATTAGTTCTTTAAAAGTTAATTCTTTACCTGTAGTAATGGCTTCATAGATTGAAATACCGGCATCTTCCGCTAATGAGGTTAGGTTATCAATTGTTTTTTCACCAATCCCTCTTTTTGGAGTATTGATTATTCTAAGCAGACTTACATCATCTTTATGATTATTTATTAATCTTAGATAACATAATAAGTCTTTTATTTCTTTTCTATTATAAAAATAGAAACTTCCTACTACTCGATATTTGATATTCTTTTTTAGTAGTTCCTCTTCGATAGTTCTTGACTGAGCATTGGTACGATATAGAACCGCTATAGCTTCTTCTTTAACACCTTTTAATATTAAATCTTTTATTTCTCCTACTACAAAGGATGCTTCTTCTTTCTCTGTTGATACTTTTTTATATTTTATTTTATCTCCTTCTTCGTTATTACTCCATAAGTTTTTATCTTTTCTTTCTCTATTATTTTTTATAACGCTATTAGCGGCATTTAAGATGTTCTTAGTAGAACGATAGTTTTCTTCAAGTAATATTGTTTTTGCTTCAGGATAGTCTTTTTCAAAGTTTAAGATATTTTTATAATTGGCTCCACGAAAAGCATATATGGCTTGGTCATTATCTCCTACTACAAAGATATTACGATATTTAGATGATAGTAGTCTACTGAAGGTATATTGAGCTTCATTTGTATCCTGATATTCATCTATTAATATATATTTATATCTTTCTTGATAGTCATTTAAGACATTTGGATAGTTTTTAAATAATTTTATTGGTAATATTAGTAAATCGTCAAAGTCTACAGAGTTTCCTTGTTTTAATTTTTTTTGATATGTTTTATATACTTCTACTACTTTATGATCAAATTCTATTTTAGAGAATTTTTCTACATCCATCATTTCGTTTTTAGCAGAACTTATTTTATTCTTTATTTCTCTAGGATTATAGTATTCTTTACTCATATTTAGGTCTTTCATTATTTTTTTAATAATAGTTAAGACATCATCACTATCTATGATAGTAAAGTTTCTTTCATATCCTAATAGGCTATAGTTTTCTTTTAGTATTCTAAGTCCTAAAGAGTGAAATGTTGATATTTGTATATTATTAGCAGTACTTCCTATTAGGGATACTACTCTATCTTTCATTTCTTTGGCAGCTTTATTAGTAAAGGTTATTACTAATATGTTATATGGACTTATTCCATTTTCTATTAAATTTGCTATTCTACTAGTTAGTACTTTGGTCTTTCCAGAACCTGCTCCTGCGAGTACTAACATTGGTCCATTTATATGATTAACAGCTTCTTGCTGATTCTTATTTAATTCTAAAACTTTCATCTTGTCTACCTCATCTTTCTTTACTTCATTTTATCATATTTTGATAATATAGTGAAGTAAAGATAGGAATATTTTTTTATTTTATTTACACTATAGCCTAGGTCTATAGTGTGTCATTTATAGCCTGTAGTCTATAAATGATATATCTACATATCTATTATATATAAGCCAGATATGATAACTTAGATATTGATGATGATTAATACTATTTATTTCAAAAATATAATGTTTTAATCACAATTCGGTTATTTGTAGATTTTATAATAACTATAATATACTTAAAATCAGAGACTACTAATAGGCTCTGATTTTCTATAGAAAGACTTATTAAGGCTTTCTATAGCAGTACCGAGGCCTTAGGCTCGGACCGAACAAAAAGAAAGAAGGAATTATTTTTTCCTTCCTTTGAATAATTTAACTATGAATTTTATAATTTTATCTAATAACCATAATAAGGGATTTTTTCTCTCTAATTCTTTGTCTAAGTCATTATTATTTATATTTTTTCTAAGACTCCTAATTCTAAATCTTTTATTGTATATAAGTGCTCAATTTTATCATAGGCATCTTCTAGATTCAGTCTAGATTTGTTCCAACCATTTCCATCTGTAATCCAAACAAATTTAACACCATTTAGTTTATTAATTTCATTATTTAGTTCTACATAACTTTTTGCAGTTTCATTTGGTTTAGATCCTTGTGTTCCATAAAAATTCACTTCCATTACTATTAATTCGTTATTTGATGGACTCTTAAAAACAAAATCAAACTTCTTTGTTGCCTTTCCTATTGCACATAGATTTGTTCCATATTCTTTATCAATATCTTTATATTTCATTTGTTTTTGATATGGTATTCCAAGTTTTTTTATGAATTCCTCTACTAAGTCTTCCATTATTTTTCCACTGCGATTTTTTCTACTATTTGAATCTAATCCCACTTCTATTCCTATCGCATAATCAACAAGATTCTTAATTTTTCTATTACTTATTAAGTCAAATAATCCACTATTTTTTAAAAAATCCGCATAATTGTTGATCGGCTTGTCAATTTCTTTAAAATCGTAACAAATAAATTTTTCTTCTAGAAATTTAAAGTCCTTATCTTTTATAGAACTTAACATATCTACTGTTGATGAATTAATTATATGAAATTTATATTCGTGAGTTGCTAATAGAATCGGTATTGATTTCATTATTTCTGGATACTCATTTATTAAGTCAACAAATTCTTCCTCTATATTTTCTTTTCCAATCAGGCTATTTAATAAGTTTAAATGTCTTTCATAATCTTTGATATTTAAATAAACTTTAGAAAAATCAACAAAAAAATCTGCTGGGGTTATACTTTTTTTTAATGATAGCATTAAGCCATTAAAATTTCTTTTCACTTATATCACTTTCCTTTCTTCTTATTGTTAAATCTAAATATTCTTTTTCTTTTTCTATTCCTATATATCTTCTTTTTAATCTGTTTGCCGCTATTCCTGTTGTACCGCTTCCATTAAATGGATCTAATATTAAATCATTTTCCTCTGTAGAAGCAAGTATTATTCTTTCTAATATTTCAATTGGCTTTTGTGTTGGATGTTTACCACAAGTCTTTTCGCTAGGCTTTGTTAAACTAGTTTCCCATACATCTTTCATTTGCTTATTATTATTTATTTTTTTCATTAGTGAGTAATTAAACTTATGTTTGCTTTTTTTATCGGCTTTTTTAGCCCAAAGTATTGTTTCAGTAGAATGAGTAAATGCTCTGCAACTAATATTTGGAGGTGGATTTAATTTTCTCCAAGTAATGTTATTTATTATTTTAAATCCCTCTTCTTCTAATGCCATTCCTATTGAATAAATATTATGCATGGTTCCACTAATCCAAATAGTACCATTTTCTTTTAGTATTTTTTTACATAGTCTAATCCATTTTTTATTAAATTCGTGTTTTTCTTTTATATCAATTGCTTTGTCCCATAGGCCTTTATTAACCGATACCATCTTTCCATTACTACATGATATTCCATTATTTGATAAAAAGTATGGTGGATCTGCAAATACCATATCAACACTATTTGGCTCTATGTTTCTTAGTACTTTTAATGAATCTCCTTGTATTAATTTGAAATTATCTTCTTCATAATAATATTTTTTTATCATATTATTTATCCTATATATTATAGGTCAAAGCCTCTTTTATTTTCATAATTTGTGATAATAACTTCTTCTACTTTGCCTCTTTTTTTGCCATTGGCGTTGATACTTCTCTTTGCTTCTATTAAATGTATATTATAATCTTTATAAAGTTCATTTATTAGTTCAGTATTATGATTAGATAACATTACGTAGCAGCCTTTGTCTGATAATTCCCTATATACTCTGGCTAACCTCTTTTGTTGTTCTTTACCAAAGCCATCCTCTGTATAACTATTGAAAGTTGAGGTATCTGAATCATATGGTGGATCAAAATATATAAAATCTCCTTTTTTTGCTTCTTTTACCGCTTCTTCAAAATCTGTTGATAATATTTTTATATCATTGTAATTTAAAAATCCACATATAATTCCTAAGTTTTGTCCTTCATAGGTATTTACTTTTGTTTTTTTACCAAATGGTACATTAAATTCGTTTTTACTATTTACTCTGTATAATCCATTAAAACAAGCTTTATTTAAATAAATTGTTCTTGCTGCTCTTTTATAATCTACTACTTTATTAAATTTTTTCTTATCTCTATCCATATTTCTTATTGTATAATAATATTCTTCTGAATGTTTCATTTCATGAGTATTTAGTTCTCTGCACATTGCTTCAAATTTTTTTTCATCTTTAATACATTCGTATACATTCATAAGTTCTTTATTTGAGTCATTAATAACTGCATTCTTTGGAGATAATTCAAATAGTAATGCTCCCCCTCCAACAAATGGTTCATAATATGTATTAAACTCATCAGGAACATATTTTTTTAATTTATCTATTATTTGTCTTTTTCCGCCAGCCCATTTTACAAATGGCTTTCCTTTTATCATTATTTCACCATCCTATGTTTATTATAACCTTGCTTTCTATACAATTATAACATTTTTTATATGCCAAAAACAAGCGAACGCCTTAATATTTGTTATATTTTTTACTTTTTACTATGTTTGATAAAAGTTTTTATTTATCTTATTATTTATTAGTATGTAAACAATAAAATTTATATAAAATTAAAAATAGGAAACGTTTAATATCATAATTGAATGTTATTAATAATTTAGTTTCAACTGTAAATGCAATATAATCAATCACAATTCGGTTATTTGTAGATTTTTTGCTCGGTTATTTGTTGAATTTTCATTCGGTTATTTGTAGATTTTTTGCTCGGTTATTTGTTGAATTTTCATTCGGTTATTTGTAGATTTTTTGCTCGGTTATTTGTTGAATTTATAATAACTATAATATACTTAAAATCAGAGACTACTAATAGGCTCTGATTTTCTATAGAAAGACTTATTAAGGCTTTCTATAGCAGTACCGAGACCTTAGGCTCGAACTGAACAAAAAGAAAGAAGGAATTATTTTTTCTTTCCTTTGAATAATTTAACTATGAATTTTATAATTTTATCTAATAACCATAATAAGGGATTTTCTCTATCTTGTACTGGTAATTCTATTTCATTATCTTTATCTTTGTTATCATCTTTAGTATTATCTTCTTCTTTAGTGTTATCTTTATTTATATCGTCATTATTATCTTCTTTTGGTTCTTCTGGTACTGAAGGCTCATCCGGTACTATAGGTTCTTCAGTAGTAAACTTACTATATTCATCTGTCCAAGCAGCATCATAATAAGAATTAGTGTCTCCTAGTGCCATGTATAAACCTTTATTATAATGATATTTTTTAACTACTGACTTTGTATCTTTCTTTAAAAGCATTAGCCCACCACCATAACCTGCAGTCTCATGTAAATATAAATCCTCTTTATTGTATAATATTTCTCCTACTATAAAAGGTCTTGCTCTTGTTTCTGATAATTTATCTTTTATCATATTAATAAATCTATCCCAACCTAAATCTAATGTTCTATGTGGACAATATTTATTTGTATAATCCTGATGCTTTGTTACTTTATCTATATCCCAATTATATCTATTTAATATATCTACGATTAAGTCTACTGCATTCTCTTCGGCTTTAATAAAGCGATCTCCTCCTGATTTGGAATAACATATTTCGATAGCTATTCCTTCTCTATTTCCTTTACCATTGCCATCACTAGCATGCCAACCATTTCTATTTTCAGGAAGCCCCTGTACTATTTCTTTATCATCTACAGCATAATGAAAAGATGTTTCATAGTCATTATTTGTCATATAGCTTATTTCATTTCTAGCAGTAGCATCATTGGCGGTATTATGTACTACTATTCTAGTAGGAGTCATTTCATAAGGGCATTTTAGATAATATCTACTTTCTGGTACTATTTTTTTTACAATATTAACCATTTTTACCCTCCTTTATCAGTTTTTCTATATTATGAATAAGATTGTATCCTGTTTCGGCAAATAGACCACTCAATGTTATTGCTAAATTAAAGTCTTTGGTTATTATGAAATAAAATATTGATACGCATAATCCTATGAAGATATTTTGTATTATTATTAGGTTATTATTTATATAAGGACATCTCTTTGATATAAATCCCAATATCCATGTTAAGGTCATGGTTAATAATGTTACCATTAATTCTGTATTTTCTGTTATGAAATTCATTCATCTCACCTCTATTCATAATCACTTTATTATATGAGATGAAATTTTTTAGCATAATAAAGTTAGTCTAAAAGAAAAAAGAAAGCTTTAACTTTCTTTAATATTTATATAAACTATCTGTAGCCACTGCATTTAGAGTCTGATCTGCGAAGATATTTTTCTTATAGGCAAAATAGGCTGCCGCTGCTATCATAGTGGCATTATCTGTACAATATTGTATTCTTGGTATTGATAAGTTAATATTGTTTTCTTTGCAGTCTTTTTCTAATCTTTCTCTTAGACCTGCATTAGCGGATACTCCTCCCGCTACTATAAGATTATTTACATGATATTCTTTTAAGGCATGCATTGTTTTCTTAGCTATTACCTCGGTAACATTATGTTGGAAAGTAGCACATAAATCTTCTTTATTTATGGTATTTCCTCTTTGATTTTCATTATGTACTAGATTAATAACTGCTGACTTAATACCACTGAAACTAAAGTTATATGTTTTATCATTTAATGGTAATGGTAAGTCATAGGTTACTTTACCTTGATGAGCTAGTTTGTCTACTTTTGGACCACCCGGATATTCTAATCCAATTACTTTGGCTACCTTATCATAGCACTCACCAACAGCATCATCTAAAGTACCTCCTATTCGCTCAAAAGAATAGTCTTCTTTCATATAAACTAATTCAGTATGGCCACCACTTACTACTAAAGCTATTAGAGGAAACTGTAATCTTCCTTCTAAATTGTTAGCATAGATATGTCCCGCTATATGATGAACTGGTACTAATGGTTTTCCTGTTACTAAGGCCATTGTTTTAGCGGCTTGTACTCCTATTAATAGACTTCCTATTAGTCCTGGACCATATGTTACCGCTATGGCAGTTATATCATTCATAGTTAGATTAGTCTTACTTAATAATTCTTCAAGGACTATTGTTATATTTTCGATATGATTTCTACTTGCTATTTCTGGTACTACTCCACCATAGTTTTTATGAATATCTATTTGACTTAGTACTACAGTGGCTATTTCTTCAGAACCATTTTTTACTATACTCATACTTGTTTCATCACAACTTGACTCTATTCCAAGTATATATACATCTTTCATTTACATCACCTGTTTTTCCATAAGTATTGCATCTTCATCTCCATAATAGTATTTTCTTAGGGCTACCTCACGAAAGCCAAACTTCTTATAAAGATTTATTGCTCTACTATTACTTACTCTTACTTCAAGAGTTATATTTATTACTTTATAATGGATGGCTTCGGATACTAGGTAACTCATTAATTTGGTTCCTATTCCTCTACCGCGATACTTTTCTTTTACAAGAATATTATCTACTTCCATTCTTTCATATATTAGAGAGTATTTTAATTCTCCTAGTACATTATTATCCTCTATATACTGAATTTCTTTAGAAAAGGGATTATCATTATTAACTACTTCTTTTATCATTTTTTTCCATAGCCTCGGGTAATTTTAAATATACTGGATTTACTGCATGGGGATTAATACTAGGAAGATTCTTAGCATATTTAATTATCTCTTCAATATCATAATCATCTGCTTCGGTTACTAAGACTGGATTATATTTTTCTTTTAACTCATCTATTCTATCTATATTGTTAAACTCTTCAGTAATGGTATTATACTCTTTATCGTATAATCCTATGTAATAGTTACCGTGTTTGGCATCTATGGTAGATAGAAAGTAATTTCCAGTAAAGCCTAATACTCTTATTTTTAAGGATGTTATCTCTTTTATGTTTATTTTTAGAAGATAAGCATACATCTTGGCTATTGTTACTCCTATTCTTATGCCGGTAAATGAACCTGGGCCATTTACAACCACTATTTCATTTACATCATTTGGCTCTAAGTTATTTTCTTTTAAAATATCTTCGATGAATTTTGTAGTATATATAGAATGTTCTTTAGGACTGGTATTTTTGATATTAGATAAAATTTTTCCTTCTTTTACTAAGGCAATAGATACATCGGATAGTGATGTATCTATGAATAAGCTTATCATATTATGGCCTCACAAATATTAGTATATTTTTCTCCATATGGAGTTAGTATTAATACTCTTGTGTTTTCTCCTGTTATTTTTATCTTTATATCTAATCTTTCTGGAGGTAGGATATCTTTAATCATATCAGCCCACTCAATAATGGTTACTCCTCCCTTGTCAAAATACTCTTCTATTCCTATGTCTTCTTTTGAATCCTCTAGTCTATATACATCCATATGATATAGTGGTAATTCACCAACATATTCTTTTATAATTGTAAATGTAGGTGAAGTTATCTCATCTATTCCCATGGCATGAGCAAAGCCTTTAGTAAATAGTGTCTTACCACTACCAAGGTCTCCATTTAAACATATAACCATATTAGGAAATTTTTCTGATTCGATATTTTGTGCTACTGCAATTGTCTCATTTTCATCATGAGTAATTATTTTGTATTCTTCCATTTTAATCACCTTTCTTTGTCTATTTAATTATATCAAATACCTAGAGTAAATTACAATAGTTTTTTAGTAAATAATTAAAGATAGACAAAAATCTACCTTTAGTTATATTTATTTTATTTTCAGGATTTTTTTCATTCCTTCTTCTTTAAGTACACCTTTACTTAGCTTGGCTAATCTATTATAAAAGGTACTTAACTGAATATAGTTTTTGCAGGTATATGGGTCTCCTAGTGTTATGTTTATGGAATCTTTATTGTCTTTATCACTAACTATATCTTTTGATATAGTTATGTCAGCATAGTCTTCGGTAATACTTATATGTATGCTACTTTTTTCTTTATTATATTCTGCTGATAGAACTGTATCATAAGGTAGTGATGAAGATAGTAATTTAACTATCTGATACAAATCTTCATTATTTTTTTTGAATGATAATAAGTTTATACTTTTATTTAATTTGGTAGAATAGTTATTGCTTTCTTTTTCATAAGCAAATAATTTGAATTCAGGAAAATTTTTACTACCTGCGATAAACATTTTTATAAGTATAACTGGTTCTTTATTATATTCTGTAACTATAAAATAGCCTGGACCAAAATAGTTTTCGTCATATAGCACATAAATATTGGTTAACTTTTCCATATAATTATGCTGACTACAGCAATAGTTTTCGCCAGGATCAATTCCTAGAGAACAGTCCCCAGTAAGAGGTCTATTTAGATCCTCTTCATCATAATTTTTTTCTTTTATTTGAGCAAGTTCTTCTTCTTCAGTAATACACCATTCACAGTTTCCACAACATTTCATAAATATTAACACCTCGGCATATATAATAACAGATTTTTCAATTAAACGCAAGAAAAAAGTACTATGACAAGTACTTATTCATTTTATTTAATATTTCTTCTTTATCTGATGATTTTATTATGTAATCAGTAAATCCTTCCTGTAAATAACTATCATCATAATCATATTTATTATCTTTTGTTAATAATATTACTTTGGTATTAAAGTTTCTTATTTCTAATAATTTTTGCATAATTATATGTCCATTTTGTGGTTCTAACTCTTCATCTAATAATATTAAGTCATATTTTTCTTTGTTTCTTATTTTTTCTAATCCTTCTTTTCCTAATTTTACACTAGTTAATTCTATATTTGTTCCACTTAATATTTTATTAAATAGTTTTTCACTTGATGGACTATCATCTATTAATAATACTTTCTTTTTATCATAAATATTATCATATTTATTTATATCTGTATCTATGGTATCATACTTTTGATCTAATATTATTTTCATAGTAGTACCACTTCCATAACTACTACTTGGTACGATTGTTCCATTCATTAGTGTTATTAGTCTTTTAGCATTATATAAGTTATTATTTAGATTATGATTATCTTCTCTTTCTTGTTTCTTTGTGAATATCTTATTTATGTCTTCGGCTTTCATTCCAATTCCAGAGTCTTCGACTGATATTATTAATCTAACTATATCTCCTTTTATAATAGTATTTATATTAAACTCTATATATCCATTATTGGTGTATTTAATACTATTATCTAATATTATGGTTAATACTTTCTTTAGATTTATTCCATCACCATATAAGTATTCTGGTATATCACTGGCTATGC
>OJJV01000513.1_pt1 | contig 24180 bp, 20 predicted proteins | sample 1596391 | NCBI WGS metagenome assembly OJJV01 (sample SAMEA4350164, study PRJEB24818) | metagenome | biome: human; feature: gut; material: faeces | place: Denmark | collected 2013-09
TGAAGTTTTTCACTCTCAACCCAGCGCCCGAACCGAGGGCAATCGAACTTGTTCGGATTGCCGAGGTGAGCAGCAGGGAAAGAGCTTGCTCTTAACCTTCAAACAAACAATTCAAAACAGCTTCTTAAACTTAGTCAACAGACATATAGTTCCCGGAATTCAAACCGGATTCTGAGATTTTGATTATATTTGTTATTATTTAAGGTAATTTGAAAGATTATGGGCTTTTTTACTTTTCCTGGAGAACAGGAGCATAGGAGATTCAACTATAAGCCCCTCTACTACGATAAGGAGGAGGAAGAGCGCCGGCAGAAGTTCGGAAAGGTTGACGGCACTTTTGAGAAAGAAAAGGAGAAAGGTGAATATGTACCTGGCTCCTACATCCGCGGGTCGCTGCGTGAAGGCAACTACGCGAGAAGGACAACCGTGGCCACCAAGGCACAGAAAATCATCGGGATGGTCGGATTGGTCCTGCTCGCTGTGGTCCTGATTTATTTCACGAAATTCTATTCACTGCTTTAGGATGGAACTCAGGATACTGCCTGGAAACATAGCGAATATGATCGCCGCGGGAGAGGTTGTGCAAAGGCCGGCTTCCGTGGTGAAGGAACTTGTGGAGAATGCCGTAGATGCGGGGGCGGAACAGATCTCGGTGATAATCAAGGACTCGGGACGGACTCTGATCCAAGTCATAGACAACGGCAAGGGGATGAATCCGGACGATGCCGTGCTCTGTTTCGAGAGGCACGCCACATCGAAAATCGCGACCGCGGAGGATCTGGAGGACATCACGACCTTCGGATTCAGGGGCGAGGCGTTGGCCTCGATCGCGGCGGTGGCTGAGGTGACGCTGAAGACCCGCACGGAGGATGAGGAGGTTGGCTGCCAGGTCGAGTTCGCGGCGTCGGTCCACAATTCCACGACAGAGATCGCCACTCCGAAAGGGACAAACATAGCTGTCAGAAATCTTTTCTACAATGTGCCGGCCAGAAGGAAATTCCTGAAGTCGGACAACGTGGAGTTCAAGCATATTGTCGAAGAGTTCACGAAAGTGGCTCTGACGAGGCCTGAGATTGGGTTCTCGCTCAGTCACAACGGGAAGGACGTTTTCGTCCTCAAGCCGGCGAAATCCTTGAAATACAGGATTATGGATCTTCTCGGGGCATCTGTCACCGGAGATGTTGTTGATGTCTGCGCGGACACCTCCGTGGTAAGCCTGAGGGGTTTCGTTGGAAGGCCGGACACGGCGAGGAAAACTTTGGGAAACCAGTTTTTCTTCGTCAACGGAAGGTATTTCCGGAGTCCGTACCTGCACAAGGCCGTTATGAAGGCCTACGAGGGGATGATCGCTGACGGAGTCACTCCATCCTATTTCATCTATCTGGAAGTGGATCCGCACAGCGTGGACGTGAACATCAGCCCGACTAAGTCCGAGGTGAAGTTCGAGGACGACTCGTTCATATTCCAAGTCGTCTATGCTTCGGTGAAGGAGGTGCTGGGGAAAAATGCGTTCGCGGGAGGGATTGATTTCAGCAATCCGGAGGCTAACGACATGCCGGTGCTCGGGTCTCATTTCTCTGAATATCAGCCAGAGAGCATTCCGCAGGTGGCGGTTGACGGTGGGTACAATCCGTTTGACCCGGTCACTTCGGCAGGATCTGCGACGGATGAATATGGTGCCGTAGGGAGGGGCGCTTCGACAGGTTCAGCGACCGAACTTGGCGGCCCGGCGGACGGAATGTCCGGGAAATTCGGTACTGAATGGAGGGGCGCTTCGACAGGCTCAGCGACCGAACTTGGCGGCCCGGCGAATGAGTTTGGCGGCCCGGCGGGCAAAGGATATGGCTCGGCGACCGGATGGAAAGACTCCGGAAACGAAAGATTCGGGCAATATGTTGACCGGCGGGAGGACTATGGCAAACTTTTCGAAGAGAAAACGCTGCCGGTCACACAGACCATCATCCTCGGCGGAAAATATATCGTCGCCCCGGCAAGGGACGGCCTGATGATTGTGAACGTCAGAAGGGCCAGAGAACGAATACTTTACGACAGGGCGTTGGCGGCCCTCACAAAGAACGAGCACGTCACGCAAGCGAATATGTTCCCGGTGAAGGTAGAGGTCGGAGCCGCGAACAGAGCCGTTTTCGACGACAAGGCCGAGCTGCTCGCCAGACTCGGTTTTGACATCTCACCGTTCGGGACAGACACGATTGTGGTCAACGGGGTTCCGGAAGGATATTCGTGCGAGGCGGGAAAGATCCAGACGATGGTCTCTGACCTGCTGCTGATCCTCTCGGATGACAGTTCATCGCTGCCGGGAGTGATGGAAGCGGCTATGGCTGAGAAGATTGCCCTGCTGGGAGCGTCAAGCTGCGACCCGCTGGCTTCCCCGATGGAGGCACGGCACCTGCTGGACACCCTGCTTTCAAGCAGCAACCCCGAACTGACCGGCAATGGCAAAAGGATCATGGCGATCATGACCTCCGCTCAGGTGGAAAAGTTATTTTAATTTTTTGAATATTATAGGATTATGCCCTACTACTACGATGACAGGCAATCAGGAATAGGCGGATTCCTCAACAGGTTCCCGCCGGTCACACGGAATATTCTGCTGATCAATATCGTGATGTACATCGCCACGGTGATCAACCAGAACTTCATGGTCAGCACATTCGCGATGTTCTACCCGGCCTCCCCATTCTTCCGCATCTGGCAACCAATCACTTACTTGTTCATGCACGGAGGGTTCTGGCATCTGTTCTTCAACATGTTCTGCCTCTTGATGTTCGGTTCGGCACTGGAGAGGACGATCGGTTCAAAGAAATATCTCATCTTCTATTTCGTGGCCGGACTCGGAGCGGTGCTGACCCACACTGTCGTGGAATATTTCCAGATGGAGGCAATGGCGTCAGCCAATTCGGGAATCCTCTCCGCAGGACAGATCAATCTTCTGCGCACCCCTACGCTCGGAGCCTCCGGAGCGATCTATGGAATCCAGATCGGCTACGCTATGCTTTACCCGAATGACATCTGGACATTGATATTCCCGCCAATCTCTCTGAAGGCCAAATGGTTCGTCCTGATATTCATCGCCATTGAACTCTTCACCGGCGTGACCGGGACAATGGACGGCGTGGCGCATTTCGCCCACCTCGGAGGAATGCTGTTCGGCTTCCTGCTACTTCTCTACTGGAAAAAATCCGGAAAACTCTGGCAAAGGTGACAAACTGATCTGGGATGAGCGGGAATTCACATGAGACTTCGTTCAGCGGCATCATGGCGAGATTGCTGATGTTGATTTCGGCTTTCCTGCTTCTGCTCAGTTACGCCTCGATGGTCGTGAATCCGGCAAAAGCCTGGTATATGACCGTCTTCGGGCTTTTGTTCGTGCCTATCGCGATCCTGAACGGGATATTCCTTGTCCTTGCGATCAAAAGAGGCTCGAGTTCGTTTCTGATTCCACTGCTGGCGTTGCTCCCTTCGCTGATATTCATCGGCCGGTATTTCCAGTTTTCATCCGGTGCGGCGGAAAGAGGATCAGAGACAGTCAAAATACTGACTTACAACGTGGGGCACTTCGCCTTGGGGAGCGCTCAAGAGTTCAAGGAAGAAGGCGGCAGGGCGGCATGCGCCGACTCGGTCGTGAGGTTCATCATGGAGAACGATGCCGACATCGTGTGCCTTCAGGAAGTCAATCTGCCTGGGGAATATGATGTGGCGAGGTTCTTCGAGAAGCGTTTCCCCGGGTATCATGTTGGTTACTTCATGTTCGTGACAGACAAGGGAAGTTACGGCAACGTGACACTGAGCAAATTCCCTATTCTCAACAAGGGGAAACTGATGTTCGACAAAAGCTCGAATCTTGCGATATTTACTGACCTGAAAATCGGAGAAGGTGCCGAAATCCGGGTCTATAACTGTCATTTTGAGAGTTATAACGTGTCGTTGTCACGGCTCAAGAAGTCTGTGGCGGACAAGGACGGAGAACTGATGTGGGAGACGGAGGAGAAAATGAAGAAGTCCATCAGAAGGAGGCCGGAGCAGGTGGACAAAGTGATGTCGGACATCGAGGACTGCACGCTGGAGGCCATCGTGACGGGAGATTTCAACGACAATCCGATGTCGTACACCTACAACCGTCTAAAGAAGGGCCGGGACGACTCCTTCGTGGAAGCCGGCAAAGGCTTCGGAGCGACATATTCATTCCTCTGGCCTTTCATCCGCATCGATTATATTCTTTACCCGTCGCATTTCACCGCCGTCTCCCATTCCGTCCCCCGCGTCCGCTACTCAGACCATTATCCCGTCATTGCGGAGATTAACCTGAAATAGCACACCGAAGACTTTGTGACGGAATAAGGTTTGAACCATTCTGACAATTTACCCCATAGGCATATACCCCTCTCGACCCAAGAATTTTGGTAACGTGCAAAATTCTGGTTGAGAGGGGTATTGCCTATCCCTGACTGTATGCCACTTCGATGCTTCGACAGGCTCAGCAACCACAAGTTCAGCAACCGCAAGATAAGTGGCCACAAGTTTAGTGACGGAATAAGGTTTGAACCATTCGGACAAGTTAGCCTATAGGCATATACCCCTCTCGACCCAAGAATTTTGGTAACGTGCAAAATTCTGGTTGAGAGGGGTATTGCCTATCCTTTAGTACTACTGAACAGAATTAATGTCAATGAGATTGTTGAGGATCGCATAGACGGTGAGACCGGCGACGGTCTTGATGCCGGTCTTGCGCGTGATGTTCTTACGATGCGTGATGACGGTGTAGATGGACAGACTGAACTTGTCGGCGATCTCCTTGTTGAGCATCCCCTGCGCCACACAAACCAGAATCTCCTTCTCCCGCGCCGAAAGCTCATCCCCATCGGAAGCCATGTCAGGCTGCCGAGAATCATCCGCCGAATGAATCTTCTTCAATATCCCCACAGAATCATCATACAACGAAATAGCCCCGTCATACTGCTTCAGAACATCCTCCGTCACAGCCGGCCCCTCCAACGCGATCACGGAAGCGTCGCAAAGCTCGGCGATCGCCAGACGCCCCTCCTTCCGACCCTGGAAATCAAAGACAGACGGGTCAATGATGATGATGTCCGGAGCCAGATTGCGAAGCCTCGCCTCGCTGGCCCTTGAACAGTCAACCAGATTCTCCTGAACCTGAAACTCACCGTGTTCAGAAAGAATGCTCTCAAGCCCCCTGGCGACAATGTCAGACGGCACGATCAATGTCACAGTCTTCCTATTTTCCATCACGCTCAAACCCGCTTACTATCGGCACAAGAATATTATTCTCAACGTAGGTATGCCTCCTCAGATCATCGTGCAGATGATAGATTGACAGCAACACCATAATCTTCAACTCGTTGGAGCAGTCCCCCGGAAGATATTTCATCACGATGTTCTTCAAGTCCTCAAGCTTCTCCTCCACGTTCTCGTGATGCTCCTCGAACTGCTCGATGGAATATTCAGAGTCTCCCGCCGCGCCTCGCAGCAGGGACTCGACATACGGAAAGACCACCTCCTCCTCGTAGGCGAAATGCTTGTCAAGCTCATCCCTGTAGTCGTTGAAGAATTTCAGGACAACCTTCTTCTGCTTCTCGTTGAACGGAGCCACAAGCTTGTCGAACGAGTTCTCCAACACACGGAGAGCCCGCCCCATATAATAAAGGTGCGAGCTATGCAGGTAGTCTATGATGTTCCGGATGTCGCCGCCGGCCAGTTCCTCCTGTGACGGAATGTGATCCGGAAATGAGTAAACGTTGCAGATCAGGATGAATGTGTCCGGGTCGATGCCACATTTGCGGCAGGCCTCGGCCACCGGCAGCCCGGCGTACTTCAGGTCAAGACCCATTCTGGAAATCACCTGGAGCAGACTGTAGTCGATGTCGATCAAGTCCGACACGGACATCTCTATTGTATATTTCTTCATATTCAGATTTATTTACATTCCCTCAAGCCTTCGCGCCTTCACCGAAAGCGGAGGAAGAAGAAACTCCCCTACAAATATATTAAATATTCCTCAATAGCCTCTATATCAGCAGTGCGGTGATGTGGAAGCCGATGAAGGCGGCGAGCCAGGCGACGATCATGGTGTAGACGCAGACCGCCACGGCCCAACGCCACTTGCCGGTCTCGTTCCTGATGGCGACAAAGGTCGCTATGCAAGGGAAATACAGGAGAATGAATATCATATAGGCCACCGCGGCAGGCAGGGTGACCGAGCGCGCCAATGTGCCTTGAAGCTGGGTGTCGGCGGCAAGGGCATCCGTGTCGGCGGCCTCGACAGCTTCGGAGACAGCCGGCTCGTCCGAAGCGTACATCACGCCCAAAGTACTGACAACCAACTCCTTCGCAACGACACCAGTCAACAGGCCGATGTCCATCTTCCAGCTGAATCCGAGCGGATCAAGAGCCGGTGAGACAGCCTTGCCGAGCTGGCCGATGTACGAGTGTTCCTGCTGGTACTCCGCACCTTTGTCCGAGCGCGGGAAGTAACCCAGGCACCAGATCACGACGGAGCCGATCAGAATCGTGGTCGCCATCTTCTCAAGATACTGCTTGCCTTTCTCCCATGTGTGGCGCCAGATGGCCTTGCCGGTCGGCACCCTGTAAGGCGGCAGCTCCATCACGAACGGAAGGTCGTCCTCCTTGATGAAACGACTGAGCACAACCGCTGACAGGATCGCCATCAGAACCCCGAGGAAGTATATTCCTAAAAGAGCGAGGGCGGAATTGTGAGGGAAGAAGGCTCCGGCGAGGAGGACGAAGATCGGCAGCCGGCCGGCGCAGGACATGAATGGAATGATGGCGATCGTGATGAGGCGGCTTTTGCGGCTCTCGATGGCTCTGGTCGCCATAATCGCCGGCACGTTGCAGCCGAAGCCCATCACCATCGGGATGAAGGATTTCCCGTGAAGACCGATGCGGTGCATCAGCTTATCGACGATGAACGCGGCGCGCGCCATGTACCCGGAGTCCTCCATTATCGAAAGGAAGAAATAGAGTATCAAGATGTTAGGCAGGAACACGAGGACGCTTCCCACTCCAGCGATCACACCGTCCACGAGAAGATCCTTGAACCAGCCGTCCTTCATAAAGTTCGCGACGAAATCCCCGAACCGCCCCACCAGCCAGTCGATCCAGTTCATCGGATAGCTGCCCAGCATGAACGTGGACTGGAAAATGAGGTAAAGAAGGAGTACGAAGATCGGGAACGCGGCCCATTTGTTCGTGACGACAGCGTCAATCCTGTCGGTGACGGTCTTCCGCGGCCTGGCTTCGACATGCTGGGTGTAAGTCTCGGCGAGGGCTCCGTGGATGAATGAATATTTCGCATCGACGATGGCGGACTCCGGACTCGTGTGGATCAGGTTCTCGATGCGGGCCGTCTCCTCGGAGCGCACCTGGGCAATCTCGCCGGCGTTCGGCAGGGTGGCGATCACCCCGTCGATCTGCTTGTCGTTCTCCAGATACTTGATGGCCAAATAGCGGGTGGAGTACCTGTCCCGGATGTCCTGGTTCTTCTGGATCAGGAGCTTGATGCGGTCGATGCTCTTCTCCAGTTCAGGGCCGTGGTTGATGTGGATGTGTCTGGCCAGCCTCTCGTCGTGCTGCTCGTAGATCTTGATCACGGTGTCCAGCAGCTCGGGGATGCCGGTCCCGTCACGGCTCACGGTCGGACAGACAGGCACACCAAGAAGATAGCCAAGTTGCTTGGTGTCAAGGCTGTCTCCCCTCGCCTTCAACTCATCGTACATGTTCAGAGCCATCACCACACGAAGGTTCATGTCGATAACTTGGGTCGTGAGGTAGAGGTTCCTCTCGATGTTGGAAGCGTCCACGACATTGACCACGACATCAGGCACGTTCTCGACCAGGTTCTTGCGGACGTAGAGTTCCTCAGGGCTGTAGGCTGACAATGAATATGTTCCCGGCAGATCCACGAAGACGAACCTGTAGCCGCCATATTCAAAATGCCCTTCCTTCGCGTCCACTGTCACACCGCTGTAGTTGCCGACGTGCTCGTGGCTGCCGGAGGCGATGTTGAAGAGTGATGTCTTTCCGCAGTTCGGGTTGCCGACGAGGGCGACGCGGATGACGTGGTGCCTCTCCTTTGCCAGACGGGCCATCTCCAGATTCAGCGCGGCGACCTCGTCGCAGTCCACGTCGCAGATGGACGTGAAGTCCTGCTTGGAGTCAACGGAGGCCTTGGCCTCCTCCTCGCTGATCACGTCGATCAGTCCGGCTTCGGAGCGGCGCAGCGAAACCTTGTAGCCAAGTATTTCATATTCAATAGGATCTTTAAGCGGAGCGTTCAGCACGACCGCAACACGCTTTCCGGAGATGAAGCCCATCTCGATGAGCCTCTTCCGGAACCCCCCGTGGCCGTTCACCTTGGCGATGACTCCGACCTCTCCAGTTTTGAGTTCAGAAAGTTTCATATACCTTGTCTCCCGCAGACAAGTGATTGCCTGCTGTAAAAATTATCTCTCAGTTGCCACCAACACCGCCGGTATCCCACTCCTCCAGCATAGTAACACCTTCAAATTACGATACAAAAATATTCATTTTGTAAGATTTTCACAATCGCTAACTGTTGGTATTCGCCAGCGTGGCAGGCAAGAAGTTGATTATCAACTATAAGAGCCATCTCCTGGTGTCAAATCCAAGACCAGGATATCGGTCATTTAGCTATAAAACAAGCAGTTAAGTGCCACAGCACTAAAAAGAGAGGGCGCATCACCGTGCTGGTCACCATCACAAAGAGTGGTTAAGAAGCGGGAATATTTCCCAATTTATTGGCATTGACCAAAGATTGGTTTGATTATAATTTTGCAGCCTGAAAAAAGGAAAATCAAAAAGTGTTCGAGGCAAAAATAAAGTCACTAACCATCATCGTGGCGGCGACGTTGCTGTCTATCAGCGCGTTCGCCCAGGTTGGCGGCACCGTTGTCGATCAGGCGGACGGTTCGCCGGTCGCCGGAGCCGCCGTGACCATAAAAGGTAACCAGGCGGTCTGGGATGTCACTGACTCTTTGGGGCGGTTCAAGCTGAAGGCCACCGGCGGGACGCTTCAGATCACTTGTCTTGGTTACAAAACGCTGACCACAGCGGTAAGGAAGGACGGAAGATATTCATTAGCCCAAGATTCATTCGCCATCAACGAGGTGGTGGTGACGGCGACCGAGAGCCACGGGCTGACAAGCTCGTCACGGATCGGGCAGGACGCGATCGCGCATATCCAGCCGTCAAGTTTCGCTGACCTGCTGGAGTTGCTGCCAGGCGGACGCTCCGTAGATCCTTCATTCTCAACTCCGAAGACCATAGATTTGAGAGCTGTTTCGGTCTCCGGTGACAACTACAACACCTCATCCCTCGGAACACGTTTCCTCATCGATGGAGTTCCGGTCAACAACGACGCGAACCTCCAGACCACACCGGCCTACAGTAACTACGGATCATCATTCGTCAACGCCGGAGTCGATATGCGCACAATCACAACCGAGGATGTGGAATCCGTCGAGATCATCCGCGGAATCCCTTCAGTTGAATATGGCGACCTCACCAGCGGCCTTGTCAACATAAAGCGGCGCAAGGGCGGCAACGACACCAGAGCCCGCTTCAAGGCCGATATGAAGAGCAAGCTCTTTTACCTCGGCAAGGATCTGGAGTGGGGCAAGACCGACAAGCTGACGATGAACTTCAGCGGTAACTTCCTGGATTCCAGGGCGGATCCAAGGAACACGAGACAGAACTACAAGCGCCTGACAGGAAGCTACAGGATCGGCAAGACCTGGACCGGGGAGCTTGTCAGAACCCTCAGTGGAAGCCTGGACTACACCGGTTCGTTCGACAACCAGAAGTCCGACAAGAATCTGGACTTCGGCGACTGCGGTCCGATCGAGACCTACAAGTCCAACTACAGCCGCTTCGCGCTGGGCGGGGAATATACAGTCCGGAGCAAGAGCCTGAAATCGTTCTTCCAGAGCCTTGACATCACAGGGTCCCTGACCTACGAGAAAGACCTGATCGACAGATGGAAATTCGTGGAATATAGTTCACCGATGCCGCTTTCGACCAGTCTGGAGGAGGGCGAGTTCGATGTCACGATCGTGCCTTACAAGTACGAGGCCACCCTGAAAGTGGACGGAAAGCCGTTCTATGCCTACCTCAACGGCACGGCGAAGTTCCGCAAGGACTTAGGGAACATCTCAAACACATTCAAGGCCGGTGCACAGTGGAATGTCAACAAGAACTTCGGCAAAGGCACCATATTCGATCCAGAGAGGCCGTTCTCCGTGGATATGAATGTCCGCCCGAGAGACTATTCCTCAATCCCGGCCACACACCAGATGTCGGCTTTCATCGAAGACAATTCCGTCTGGACTTTCGGAAACGGGTTCAAGGCCGAATGGCTCGCCGGAGTGAGGGTGGCGGCGATGGCGGGAGCCGGAAAGGAATATTCAGTGAATATGAAGCCGTACTTCGACCCGAGGCTGAACCTCAGGCTGGAGAAATCCCTCGGCAAGGATGTCAAGGTCGGACTGTCCGGAGGAGCCGGATGGCACACGAAGTTCCCGACGATGGATCAGCTTTATCCGGATCCTATCTATTACGATGTCACTCAGATGAACTACTGGCCTGTCGAGGAGAATCTTCGCAGGATCAACGTCTATGTGCTGAAGATTAATCCTACCAACTTCAATCTCAAGGCGGCGAGGAACTTCAAGTGGGAGATCGCCGCCGATGTGCAGGTCGGCCGGGAGTTCTCGTTCAACATCGACTATTTCAGGGAGGATATGACCTCCGGGTTCAGGTACGCCAGCGAGTTCACACGGCTCATCTACAAGGACTACCAAGAGGAGACGATCGACAAGAGCACCCTTACCGGCCCGCCTTCCGTGGAGACGACCCTGTGGGTTCCGGACACGCTTCTGGTGGGATATTCATTCAACACGAACGGCAGCCGCACCCTCAAGGAAGGCATCGAGTTCACCTTGTCCGCTCCGAGAATCCGCCCGATCAGGACCAAGGTCACCGTCAGCGGCGCCTGGTTCAGAACGAGGTACAGCAACAGCCAGCCGACATATTACAGGCCTTCGGTGGTCGTGGCCGGCAAGACCTATCCTTACGTCGGCTACTACAAGGACACGGACGGTTTCCTGCGCGAGGTGTTCAACACGAACTTCATGTTCGACACCCAGATCCCGAAGCTTGGGATGATCTTCTCGACCTCGTTCCAGTGCCAATGGTTCACCGGAAGCCAGAACACGGCGAAAGACGCCCGCCCGATATCCTACATCGACAAGAATCTGGAGAGCCACCCGTTCACGGACGAATCCGCCGCGAACGGAATCCTGGCGCAGATGATCCGGGAATATACCCCTTCGATGTCCATCTATTTCAGAATCCCGTTCAGTATGAACATCAACCTCAAGGCCACCAAGAAGATCTACCACGACAAGATCTCCTGCGCCCTGTTCGTGAACAAGATTCTGGATGTCTCGCCTGACTACAGGACGAATATGGGCATCCTCGTCCGCCGCTCCGTCCTGCCGTACTTCGGAATGGAGCTTAACTTCAAACTTTAATGAATATGCTGACACACAAAACCATACGAAATATTCTCCTGATGCTTTCGGTCGTCCTATGCGGCTGCGAGAAAGACTCCGGCCAGAACGTATTCTCGATTGTGACCCTCAACGTGACCTGCCCGTCCGTCAGCGCCGGAATTGAAAGGGTCGAGGTGGACAATTCCCTTGACGGGTCATTCATCCGAGACCTCAACACGAGGCAGGAATATGATATTCCGACATTTCAGGTCGGGACCGCCACGGTCAAGCTCAGGAAAGGAATATATATGATCTCCTTCGACGGCAAGGCTGTGTTCAGCGACGGTCAGCGCAAGAAGGTACGTTTCGCGGGTTACAACTCGCCGATGACCTCCGTGACCTTGCTGAACGACAAGGAGACTTTGAACCTTGAATTGACAGTACTGAAATGAACAGGATCGTCTGCATAATATTCACAGTTCTGGCGGCCGTGACACCGGCCCGTGGACAAGATAAATCTGATGTCAACTCGGCCTCGGAGAGATATCTGTCCCCTGTCCGTGCCTTGGGGCGAAGCGAGATCGCCGGCCACAACGCAGGCAGTTTCCTGCTCTGGGACATCCCGACATATTCAGAGATCAAGGCGGTCTATGACTTGCGCCGGGAGGATGACGCTCTACTGCCACAGGAAGGCGATGGGCTGGATCAGGGTTCGGTGAAGGTATATTCATTGATCAGATTGCAGAACCATTCGGCGGTCAGGGCCGGGGCGGAATATTCAAGAGGGGTGAAAAGGAACGTCCTTTGGAACTCCACATCGGATTTTGAGCTGCTCTACCCGGACGTGATGGTGGACACGATCGGCGGCAATCTCCAGAAGGAGCAATATTCATGCTACGGAGCTTGGTCCAGGCTGATCGGGAAGGCGCACATCGGGGTTTACGGTGGTTACAGGGCACTGCACGAGTTCCGTCAGGTGGATCCGCGTCCAAGATCGGTCACATCCGACCTGAACGCAGCGCTGACCGGTGGAATCGCGGCCAAAGGCTATGTCTTTGACCTTAACGCCGCGTTCAGGGTTTACAAACAGTCGCAGGATGTCAGTTTCTATGATCCGCTTGGGGCGAACACCTCGGAACTGCATTTCACAGGTCTGGGAAGCCATTTCGCCAGATTCGACGGTGCGGGAGACTTTACCTCAAGCAGGTACAATGGCCACGGTTGGGAAGTCTCCGCGACGGTCACGCCGGGCCATCCCGACGGTTGGACCGGATTGCTGTCCTACAACAGCTTGGGCATCGAATGTCTACTGGTCGCCAACAATGAAGTGCCGATCACGGATCTGTGGATTCAGAAAGTGGACGGTCTTGTCGGTTACAAACGGCTCAGCGGCTCCGTGAAGTGGAATATTCTCGCAGGGATAGGCTACGAGCTGCGGCAAAGCACGGAGAACATCATCGACACGGGCAAGAACAAGGAATATGCTGTGTTAGGTTCCCTGACTATGTACCGGAACCGGATTCTGTCCGCCAATCTTAAAGGCGCGGTGGAGATTCCGTCAGCCGCAGGAACGATCAGCGTGGCGCCGGACTTTGAATATTACCAATCGTCCGCCGAATACATATTCCCGAAAAGGGAGATGTCCTTCGGATTCGCGGAGGCGGGTTTGAACGCGGGTTTGAGGAAGTCGCGCAAGGAGTGGCTGTTCAGCGCCGAGGTGAGGTTCAACCACGCATTCGGGATGGCCGGGACGCTTTCGATTCCGGCGGAGTACACTGAAGCGAGGGTTCTGGATCATTACGAGCATTTTCATTCGATGATCACCTCAGACCGGACGACAGCCGGACTGAGCCTTGGAATCCAGCGCAAGGTCGGGCAGAACACCGCCGTTTTCCTCAGGCCGGACTTCACGTTCAGAGCCATCGACGGCTTTGGGCACGCTGGGTTTCTGACCGCCGCGATAGGACTGGCGTTTTAGAAAAGAATTTAATCATTGTTAACAACTAATAGATTATGAAAAAGTTACTTTTGATCCTTTCGGCAGCGCTCGCGCTTGCGGCCTGCAAAGATGAAAATCCGGTCTTCACAATTTCAACTGAGGAGTTGAAGTTTGACGCCAACGGAGGCGAGCAGAAAGTTTTCATCTCCACCAACAGAGACTGGACGGCACAGGTGCCGCAGACAGACACTTGGTACCCGGTCTCAGCTCTCAGCGGAACTTCCGACACAGAGATCACCGTCACGGTCGAGCCTTACGAGGACGCTACCCCGAGAACCTCTACGCTGACATTCGACACGGCTCTTGGACTGCAATCTTTCAAGATCACCCAGAACGGTCCTGTTCCGCCGGAGCAGCCTGAGTCTTCCGCTTTGAAGGTCAGAGGCAAAGGTGGCAGAGTCGCTTTCCCTGCCGTTCAGGGCTATGTGTATGAAGTAGGTGAGACTCCGGAATGGATTTCCGTGGCCGAGACCAGAAAGGACAGTGTCGTCCTTCAGCTTGACACCAACAGGACCGACGCTTACCGTACCGCTGATGTTGTTCTCAAGACAACCGCCGGAGCGGAATTGGAGAAAGTCTCTCTGGAGCAAAGCTGGAGAAACATCGAGCCGGGCGAGGTTCTTATCGAGGAAGTGTTCTTCACCAGCAACGCTCTTCCTACAACCGGCAAGCCGGACAAGTTCCACGGGGACCAGTATTTTAAGATCACGAACAACTCCGACGAGCTTCTCTATCTTGACGGCCTTATGATCTCAGAGGCAAAGTACCCTTCTTCCACAAAGACTCCGTTTGAGTTCCTGGATCCGATCAAGAAAGAGGCCTGTGGTGTGGGAACCGTCTATGTCATTCCTGGCGGCGGACACGATGTTCCTGTGGAGCCTGGTAAATCCCTGATCATCGCGAACAACGCGCAGAACCATCTGGCGACCAATCCGAACTCATTCGATCTGAGCGGCGCTGATTTCGAATGGTATGACAAGTCCACCTCATCATCCAACCAGGATGTGGACAACCCGGATGTGCCGAACCTTGACATCTGGTTTACTTACACACTTTCAATCTGGGTTCTCCACGACAGAGGATTCGAGGGTTACATCATCTCTATGCCACCTTACGGTGTCACAAAGGAATCCTACCTCGCCGGCTATAAGTGGGAAGGCAAATACATCAACCACTCCCTCGCCGGAGACTTCGAGATGAATATTTCAAAAGCCTACAAGATTCCTAACACTTGGGTTCTGGACGGCGTGAACACCGCCATCGAGGAGAACTTCCAGTACACCAGTTGGGATGAGTCCATCGACGCCGGCTGGACACACTGCGGCAAGATCGACAAGGACCCTGAGCGCTACGGCAAGTCCGTCCTCCGCAAGAGAGGCAATGACGGCAAGCTGACCGACACCAACAACTCTACCAACGACTTCACCCCGGACTCCACACCGTCGTTGAAAAAATAGGACGATTGGTCAAAAACAGGTAAAAACGGCTATCCCGGATTTTGTGACATACAAAATCCGGGATAGTTGTTTTTTTATCACTTTTTATGCATTTTTTTTCCATTCCAATGATAGTTCCAACATGCCATTCACCCCATCTCCAATCAACCTGAAAGTCGCCGTTTCCATGAAAGGACACGCACAGGGGGGGGTAACCGCCTCATTATTAATCACTTATGGATATAAAAGATGAACGGGGTTTGCTGTCGCAGCAGACCCCGTTCGCAATTCTAACCTAAAACTTAACCTATGAAAAAACTATTCGTTGCAAAGGTATATCTTTTTTATAAAACAAGCAAGGTTGGATGAATTTAATTTGTTCCAAACTACTGTTTTTCTGCTCCAAAAGGCGGAAATGATGTTTTTTGCCTTTTTTGCTATTGTTATTCTGCATCTTTTTCCGTTTCCGATGCGACCTCTTCAGTAATCTGCACCTTCGGCAAACAACTTTCGTCAAGTTTGATTGTCTTGATGCGGACATCCATCAGAGGTTTGTCCCTCTGATCGGTAGCCACCTGCGCTATTCTGTCAATCACATCGAGGCCGCTGACCGTCTCCCCGAAGACAGTGTAGGCACCGTCAAGCTGAGCACAGGCATTAGCGTCCTGCACAATGTAGAACTGTGAGCCGGATGATTCCTTCTTCGGGTTGGCCACATCGCCTCTGCGAGCGGCGGCGAGAGCGCCCTTCTTGTGGGTATATTCAGGGACAAACTCCGCGGGGATCGTGTATCCCGGGCCTCCCTGGCCGTACTTAGCCACAGCAGCGGCGGAAGTGTCACGCGTGAAAGGGTCGCCTCCCTGGATCATGAACCCGTTGATGACCCTGTGGAAGAGAAGGCTGTCATAGTAGCCTCCCAAAGCCAGTTTCTCGAAGTTCTCCCTGTGCAAAGGAGTCTTGCTGTAAAGTTTAACCTTGATTGTACCGAGATTGGTCTCGATGTCAAAAACCGGCTCTTCCGGCAAAGTGGCGATTGTCTCCATGATTGTCTTTGCTTTTGCGGCTTCCTCAGCGGCCGCGATTGAATCCTGGCGGGCCTTCTCGGCGGCAGCCTCGGCGGCGGCTTTCTTGGCTCCGTTGCCACAGCCGAACATCATGGCCGCGGTGGTGGCACATGCCAGGATAGTGAAAATGTTCTTTCTCATATTCATTGAAAATTAAAATTTGCGGTAGTTGTAGCCAAGGATGTCGAAGATCTTGAAGGACTCGGCCTGAAGAGCGGCTTTGTACCTGTCAAGATTCTTGTCCTCCGGCCTGCACCACTGCACCTCGCTCAATGCGGTCATACGAGGCAGGAGCATATACTCCAGATGCTCCGGCGTGGCGACATATTCAGTCCAAAGGTTGGCCTGGACGCCAAGGATGTGCTTCCGCTGCTCCGCGTCAAGCCCCTCAAGAGGCTCGTAGCCGTAAACTTTCTCAAGCGGAAGATCTCCGCCGATGCCGAAAGGCTCCTTGTCCATGTCCTGGGACTGGTAATAGTCAAAGTAGCAGTAGGTGTTTGGGGTCATGATGACGTCGAATCCCATCGCGGAGGCCTTGATGCCGCCGTCCGTGCCTCTCCATGACATCACGGTCGCACCCTTGGCGAGCTCGCCCTCAAGCACCTCGTCCCAGCCGATGATCTTGCGGCCGTGGTCGTTGAGGAACTTTTGGACACGTGCCGTCACATAGCTCTGAAGGAACTGCTCCGCAGTGTGATGCTCGTCAGCCTTGATGCCAAGGGCCTTGATCCTGGCCTGGCAGGCAGGGCACTTCTCCCACTCGGTCTTCGGGCACTCGTCGCCGCCGATGTGGATATATTCAGAAGGGAAGATGTCCATCAGCTCCGTGAACACATCCTCAAGGAAAGTGAACATTCCATCCTTACCGGGGCAAAGGACCTGATCCGAGATGCCCCATCTGGTCCAGACCTCGTAAGGGCCACCGGTGCACCCAAGCTCCGGATAGCCGGCCAAGGCACCCATCATGTGGCCAGGAAGGTCAATCTCCGGGATCACCACAATGCCCAACTTGCCGGCGTAGGCGACAATGTCCTTCATCTGCTCCTGAGTGTAGTAGCCACCGTAGCGGACGCCGTCATTACTGCCCCAATCCTTCTTGATGACAGTACCGTTTCTGAACGCGCCTATCTCCGTGAGTCTAGGATATTTCTTGATTTCAACCCTCCAACCTTGGTCATCAGTCAGATGCCAATGGAAGCGGTTGAGCTTGTAAAGCGCCATGATGTCCAGATACTTCTTGACTTCCTCGACGGAGAAGAAATGCCTCGAGCAGTCAAGGTGCATGCCTCTGTAGCCGAAGCGAGGCTTGTCCTGGATCTTCACGCAAGGGAAGAGGAACTTCTCCGCCGGATCAGGATCCTCACCGAATATGCTGACGCTGGTCAATTGCTTCAGCGTCTGGACAGCATAGAGGAAGCCATTGTACGAAGAAGCGCGGACGATGCAGTTAATCTTGCTGACGGCGATGGAATATTCCTCCTCCGCGAGACTCGCGTCATTAAGGAATATGAAGCCCTTCACCTTGTCGTAGTCCTTGTCAAGTCCCATCGGAGTGGCGTAGGAGCATATTCTTCCGCTGACGAATGTGATCTTGTCGGCGAATTCCTTGATGATCTCCTGACTCTTGGCATCAATGGCCTGATCGCAGTTGAAATTGGCGCCGGCACCCTTGAACGTACCTTTCCCAACCTCGACGCTTTGAGGATAAGGGATGACATTGATCGTTGTTTCGGATTCCTTCGCCTTCATTGAACAAGACGCGAAGAGAAGCGCGAGAGCGATGATGTTGATGACTTTTTTCATTTTTGAATATTTTAACGTTGATTCATGCACAAAGTAATCCTTAAAAATACAGGCAAATCCTTTCAAGTTTGCCGGCAAACGCTAAAGATACGAAATTCTTTCGGTTATCAATACAGCAGCAAGCCCAGAATGCCTCCCGCGATGATTATCTTGATCGGTCCGATCCTGAATACCATAGATGCGACGACGGCCGCCGCGAACAGCCCCCAGCTGATCCAGTCCGGGAAATTTTCCTTGACTATGCTGATTTCAGGCACGATCCCGTTCCAGTCCACAGAGAACATCAGAATCAGGGCGGCGGCTCCGATAAGGCCGACAACGGCTGGCCTGAGACTGGCGAGAACGCTGGCGAACACCCTGCTGTTCTTGAATTTCGTGTAGAACTTGACTATCGCCAGAACAATCATGAACGAGGGAAGAATCACGGCGAACGTGGCCGACAGCGAGCCGAGGATCCCGACAAGGTGACTCGCACCGGCCTGGTGCAGTACCTCATAGCCGACGTAGGTGGCGCAGTTGATCCCCACCGGACCCGGGGTCATCTGGGAGATGGCCACGATGTCAGTGAAAGCGCTCTCGGTCAGCCATCCGTGAGCCACAACGACCTGTGTCTGGATGAACGACAGCATAGCGTAGCCGCCACCAAAGGTGAACAGACCTATGACAAAGAAAACCCAGAAAAGCTGGAGGATAAGAGCAAGCTCAGTCATTTTTCGCCTCCTTTTTGTTTTTGATGACAGCGACGCTGGCCGAAACCACGATCAGTACAAGCAGGATGTAGATCGGAGAGAAGCTCAGGAACGCCACGAGGAAAAGTGTCACGATGGAGATAGCCCAGGCCCACCAGGTCTTGTTGTTCTTCCTCGCCATGTTGATCATCGGCACGGCGATCAAAGACACCACCACCGGACGGATGCCTTTGAATATTCGCTCAACCACAGGATTGTCCCGAAAGTTTGTGAATATCATGGCGATGAGCAGAATCGTGATAAATGACGGGATCACCGAGCCGAGGGTCGCGACAACGCTGCCTTTCACTCCGTGGAGTTTGTGACCGACGAAAATGGACATATTCACGGCAAGCACTCCTGGAGCGGACTGGGCCATCGCTATGATGTCCGGGAGTTCCTCATCGGTCATCCAGTCCCTCTTTATCATCTCGTCCCGGATCAGGGGTATCATGGCGTAGCCTCCTCCGATGGTGAAGGCCCCGATCTTGGCGAAGACCGTGAAGATCTGCCAAAGGGAGACTCCTTCCTTGGAGGCATTCAGTGTTTCTTCCGACATATTCATTGATTATAATTAACCATAGCGGCCACGACTTCGCGCGAGGTTCTGCCGTCTGGGCCATGGGAGGAGGAGTGAAATTCCTTGCACCCGGTTGATGCCTCAAGCCGGGCGATGTTCCCCGGCCTCACTCCTGAGCCGGCAAGTATGGTGATTCTGCCAGCGGCCTTTTCATTTAGTTCCTTGAGAGTAGGCTCGCCATCATTGACATTTGAGGCGTGTCCGGCGGTCAGCAGCCTGTCGCACCCGAGAGCGATAATATCCTCCAACGCCTTGAACGGGTCGGCACACTCATCGAATGCGCGGTGGAAGGTGACATGAAGCCCCCCAGCCTCGGCCATCAATCTTCTGACAGCCTCGGTGTCTATGCTTCCGTCCTTTCTCAATGCTCCGACCACAACACCGTTCACCCCCAGTTCCCGGCACATCCTGACAGATTCAATCATCGCATTGATCTCATCCTCATCATAGACAAAGTCGCCACCGCGAACCCTTATGAGCACGTTCACCGGGATATTCACAGCACTTAATGTCGCCTCAATGTCGCTTCGGCCTGGGGTGACACCGCCACAGGACAGATCCTTGCAAAGCTCTACTCTCCCCGCGCCCCCTTTCATAGCCTCAACGGCCTCAGCCACATCCGAGCAGCAACATTCCATAAATCGTTTGTTTTTCATGCTGCAAAGGTATAAAAATATACTTGATTTCAGTCGCTTCGACAGGCTCGGCGACAAAGTATTCAATTTGCGGTCACCGAGCTTGCATAAGTGAGTTTACCGAAGTGTCTGAAGCGCAAAAAGACAAAAAAGGCTGACCAACCGGCCAGCCTCCTTTCTTATCTGTGAACCAATAATTAGTCGCTGAGGGAGAACCTCTTGAAAGCAACCACTTTGGCGTCCTTGTCAACAGACTTGATGTAAGCGGCGACAGAAACCTTCTCGTCAGACTGAACGAAATCCTGCTCCTCAAGAGTCTGCTCCTTGAAGAACTTCTGGATACGTCCGTTGGCGATGTTCTGGATCATCTGCTCAGGGAGTGAGGCGGCCTTCTCAGCGGAGACGGTCTTGATGATCTCACGGGCCTGCTCTGCCTGCTCTGGAGTGATCCAACCCTTGGCGGTGTTGGACTCGATGTGATCCTCGCTGTCAACGTGGGCAGGATTGATGCCGACCTTCTTGAGAGCGGCCTCGACAGCCTTCTGAACCATCTCGTCCTTTGTCTTCTGGACAGCGAGCTCACGCTCCTTCTCAACCACCTCAGCAGGGCAGTCGGCCGGAGAGACAGAGACAGGGTTCATAGCGGTGACCTGCTGGGCTACAGCCTTGCCGAGCTCTGCAGGAATCTCCTTGTTGAAAGCGACAATGGCGCCGAGCTTACCGTTGAAGTGAACATAGTCACCGATGTACGGAGCCTCAAGAGCGGCATAGTAAGCGAGAACGTGCTTCTCACCGGTCTTGCCGGTCTGGGCGGAGATCTCCTCCTCGACAGTGTGACCGTTAGAGCACTTGCTGGCCTTCAGGCCTTCGATGTCGGCAGGGAATGACGCGATAGCCGCGTCAGCGATCTCTGCGGCAAGAGCCTTGAAGTCAGGGGTGGCGGAAACGAAGTCAGTCTCGCAGCCGAGACATACGATAACACCCTTTGTGCCCTGGATGCGGACGAGAACCGCACCCTCGGAGGTCTCGCGGTCGGCGCGCTTGGCGGCGACGAGCTTGCCCTTCTCACGGATGATGTTGACTGCCTTCTCAAAGTCACCCTCAGCCTCGGCGAGAGCCTTCTTGCAATCCATCATACCAGCGGATGTCATCTTGCGTAATTTCATTACGTCTTGTGCTGTAATTGCCATAACTCGTTCTCTTTTAATTATTCAGCCTTTGGTTCCTCAGCAGCCGGAGCCTCAACCGCAGGAGCGGCCTCAGCCTCTACGTCAACCGGCTTCGCGCTTTTGCGGGCGCGGAGCTTCTTGCCTGTAGGGTTTGCGAGAGCCTCACCCTCGGCAGCCTCCTCGTTGGCCTCTTTCTCCTTCTCAAGCTTTCTCTCACTCAGTCCCTCTTCGATGGCCTTGCAGAGAACAGTCATGATGGTCTCGATCGACTTCGTAGCGTCGTCGTTTGCCGGTATCACATAATCAATCGGGGTAGGATCGCAACAAGTGTCAACCAATGCGAATACCGGGATGTTGAGGCGGTTGGCCTCCTTGACGGCGTTGGCCTCCTTCTGGATGTCAACTACGAAGAGCGCGGACGGGAGACGGCTCATGTCCTTGATGGAACCAAGGTTCTTCTCCAGTTTCTCTCTCTGACGGTTGATCTGCAGACGCTCCCTCTTGGCGAGCTTCTCGAACGTGCCGTCCTCCTTCATCTTGTCGATGGTGTTCATCTTCTTGATAGCCTTGCGGATGGTCGGGAAGTTGGTAAGCATACCACCAGCCCAGCGCTCGGTTATCGATGGCATATTGACTGCCGCAGCCTTCTCGGCAACGATCTCCTTAGCCTGTTTCTTTGTGGCTACGAAGAGAATCTTGCGACCTGAACGCGCAAGCTCTTTCATTGCATCGGCAGCCTCGTCTATCTTGACGATGGTCTTGTGCAGGTCGATGATGTGGATCCCGTTCTTCTGGTCAAAGATGTATGGAGCCATCTTAGGGTTCCATTTCCTGGCCAGATGTCCGAAATGTACACCTGCATCAAGAAGTTCTTGGAAATTTGTGCGTGGCATTTTAAAATTCTTGTTTTTTGTTTAAACTTTCCTCCAGACCTTTTGCCGACAGCCTGAAGGCTCTTTTCTTCAATCCCTGAGCAGTGGTCCCCGACCAGTCTCTGAGATTTTCCGCAGTCCCGGCAATCCCCGGTAGTGTTCATCGGATTCTCATCCAGCGAAAAGTCCGCGGGATTTGAAGCACCGGACTGTGCTTTTTCATAAACCAGCTTATGCCGCTGACAATCCAGACAAGACTAACGCTTGCTGAACTGGAAGCGTGCACGTGCGCTCGGCTGACCAGGTTTCTTTCTCTCGACTTCGCGGGAGTCACGTGTCAGGAAGCCCTCAGCCTTGAGAGCCGCGCGGTAAGCCTCTCTATCCAGATCGCTCAAGGCGCGGGATATTCCGAGTCTGATCGCTTCGGCCTGGCCTTTTGTGCCGCCGCCGACAACGTTAACCTTCACGTCAAACTGACCTTCTGTCTTCGTAACCGCGAAAGGCTGGTTCACAATGTAACGGAGAGCGTCAGTCTTGAAGTACTCCTCAACACTGCGGCCGTTGATTGTGACATTGCCTTGTCCAGCTGCGAGATAAACACGAGCTACGGCTGATTTACGTCTTCCAAGGGCGTTTTTCTGTTCCATTTGCTCTGTTAGATTTCGTTCAACTTAATTTCTCTAGGGTTCTGTGCCTGGTGAGGATGCTCAGGGCCTGCGTAAACGTGCAGGTTGCCTATGATCTTGTCACCAAGACGGGTCTTAGGGAGCATACCCTTCACTGCTCTCCTGACGAGTTCAGCAGGTCTCTTCGCGAGGATCTCCCTCGGAGTCGTGAAACGCTGTCCGCCCGGATAACCGGTGTAGCGAACATAAACACGATCAGTCATCTTGCTGCCCTTGAGGATGACCTTCTCGGCGTTGATGACGATGACGTTGTCACCGCAGTCAACGTGAGGGGTGAATCCCGGTTTGTTCTTGCCACGGAGGACAAGAGCGACCCTTGAGGCAAGACGTCCGAGTGCCAGATCCGTGGCATCGATGACAACCCACTCTTTCTGTACAGTAGCCTTGTTCAAGGAGACTGTTTTGTAGCTAAGTGTGTCCACTGTCTTGATCTTTAATGGTTTAACATAAAATATTGCGATCCCTACACAACATAGGGACCGCAAATATAGGCATTTTTTCTGAAATATTCAAACCTATTCTTTTATAGGTTTCGGCCAGACTTCGGCAAACCTGGTGACCGGAGGCCGTCAGGTTGATTGATCCGCCGGACCATCGGAGACGGTCGCTTCAGAAAAAAACTGAAGAGAAAGCGGACACAAGTAGGAATATTCAGATATTTTCCCCAAATATGTCTGCCGATTTTGCCAGACACACCGGCGCCGGTTCAGCCACAAAGTTGAAAATGACACCAATAAGAATTGTACTGACAAATATATTCCTTCTGTTCACCTTGTCCGCATATTCGGAGAATGTGGTGGACTCACTTGTAACGGCATTCGATCACCAAAAAGGCTCTCAAGCCGCGCGGACAGCGGAAGCATTCTTTAGGTATCTGGCCGAAAGTGGATTCACCGAGAACACTGTCGAGTTGATTCCAGGAAGCGAAGCGGACAGTGTCAAAGCTCTGACTTTGTACTGGGCGGGAGAATGGTACTATGACATCCAGGATTATGACAGATGCATTGAATATTCAAGCAAGGTGCTGAGCCTCAGCCGTAAAGTGTCCGCCAAGGAAATAGAGTGCGATTGCGGCAACATCCTCTCCATAGCGTACTTCCGGAAGTCAGACTTCCATAAGTCGCTGGAGTACGCGAAAGCGACCCTTGCGCTGGGACGTGAGCTTCAGGATGAGGAGCGGATCACATATTCATTGAACACCTTGGCTGGAATCTGTCTTGCGTCGAAGCAGCCGGCGGAGGGCGTGAAATACGTTCTTGAGGCTATCCATTTCCGGCGATCAGCCTTATGTCTTCTCTGAGAAGGACAGCGAAAGGATCGCCAACGAACTGTTCAAGGAGGAATGCCTGATAGACACCACACTTACTGTCAAGGTTCAGAACAATGTGATCAGCTTCGGCTCCAATTCCGGTACTCCGCAGGTCGGTGATGTGCGCGTTACCTTCACAAAGGTCCTTCCGGGAGAGGTATCCCTTATGGCTCAGGTCAGCGGCGACACGTTCGTGCCATTCACGACCAAGAACGGCAAGTCTTTCAGCGTGCTTGAAATGGGTGTGAAGTCCGCCGACCAGATGTACGAGGGTCAGCACTCGGCCAACAAGATCTGGCTCTGGATCCTCAGAATTCTGGGTATATTCCTTG